>Ga0268277_1000589_pt1 | contig 28380 bp, 29 predicted proteins | sample saktaG_5_FD_190132 | JGI IMG/M metagenome (GOLD analysis project Ga0268277, IMG submission 190132) | Saline water microbial communities from Sakinaw Lake, British Columbia, Canada - sak_2010_1_5_50m | ecosystem: Environmental > Aquatic > Non-marine Saline and Alkaline > Saline ... | reverse complement strand
ACTGGCTAACGGTAAACTGGTTAACTGGCTAACCATCTTTACGAGATACGATTCACGAAATACGATATACGTCTTTTGTCGTTTGTGAAAAAAAATACAAATATTTTTGAAAAAAAGAAGGATTTTTTAAATAAATGTCGTATACAATGAATAGTGTTTTATTTTTACTTAGCTATGTTATACAATATAAAACTATTTTGAATTAAGATTAATACAATAAAATAGCATTTATTCTGAATGAAAGTAATGGGAGAGGTCTTTTCTGTTACAGAGAAGAAGCCGAAGGGGCAAGATGTATATTACATTTAAACTCTCAGGCAAAAGGACCATTGCCGGACAGAGCTCCGGAAAGTTTTTAAATAAACACCGAAGGGGTAATTTCTGTTTTTTCTGGAAAAATCTCTCAGGTAAAAAGACAGGGTAAGAAATTCCTTTGGGTATCTTACCCTTTTTTATTTTAATATATACAGGTATTAAAAATTGTATCAAAAAGAAGAGATAATTTGATCCAAAATTACGAAGTTAAAGAACATGAACAAATAAAATATTTCACCTGCAGAGAGCTCGATAATACCAATTTAGTAATAAATGCTTTCACTGCAAGATTTGGCGGAGTAAGCGAATCTCACTTTAGCAACCTGAATTTATCCTACAATGTAGGCGATAGAGAAGATCATATAGTAGAAAACAGAAAAAGAATATTAGATGTTTTAAATATTGATTATCGCAATACTGTATCAGCGCAACAAGTCCATAAAGATAAAATAGTTCTGGCAAGAAAAGAAGATAAAGGCAAAGGAGCTTTAAAATATTCTGATGGGATGGCGGAAACCGACGCCTTAATCACAGATACACCCGGCATGCCGCTTTTATTATGTTATGCCGATTGCGTTCCCATTTTTATTTTAGACCCTATCAAAAAAGCTATTGCCTTGATTCATGGCGGAAGAAGGGGAACAGAATTGGAATTAACCTTAAAAACTTTATTTAAGATGAAAGAAATCTTTGAAACAAACCCCCACTCCTGCCTGGCTGCAATTTTTCCCTCTATTGGTCCATGCTGCTATAGCATTAAAGAGCAAAATAAAATTGACGATTATTGGTTTAATAAAGATAAATTTAATGGAGAAGAAGTTTCTAAACAAGATAAAAATGGACGAAGGCTCGATTTAAGAAAGGCAAACTACTGGCAATTGATTAAAGGCGGATTACAGGAAAAGAATATCTTTGTTAACGAAACTTGCACAGCTGATCATCCTGAATTATTCTTTTCGTATCGAAGGGATAAAGGGAATACCGGTCGTATGGCTGCCATCTTTATGTTAAAGTAGTAAAATGATTGCAATCCCAGAAGTAAACAAAATGGTAATGTAGGGGCACGATGCATCGTGCCCACAGGAGAGAGTAGGCAATAAAAAAAGAGGGGCACAATTCATTGTGCCCCTACAACTTTTAATAATTATAATCATATTAAGATAACGGGAGGAAGGTATGAGGATAAAAGAACACCCTATTTTGGAATTTAACCAGAAAGAAGAAGTTAAATTCACCTTAGATGGGAAGGAATTGGAAGGTTACAAGGGTGAACCCATTGCTTCTGCCCTGGTGGCTGCCGGAATAAAGGTGCTAAGCAGAAGCATTAAATATCACCGCCCCAGAGGATTTTTTTGCGCCATAGGAAAATGTTCAGCTTGTCTGATGAAAGTAAACGGAGTTCCCAATATCAGAACCTGTGTAACTAAACTGGAAGAGGGGATGAAAGTAGAAACTCAAAAAGGAAAAGGTGATTTCAATTGAAAATGACTGATATAGCAATTATCGGAGGAGGCCCGGCAGGATTATCAGCGGCAATCTATGCTGCTTCCCTTGGAGTAAAAGTAACTCTCGTTGACGATGGTTTAGAATTGGGTGGACAGCTAATTAAACAGACTCATAAATTTTTTGGTTCCGAAAAACAGTTTGCCGGTATCAGAGGAATAAAGATTGCCGGAAAGATGATACAGGAAATTAAAGGATATGATAATGTTGAGGTAATCGCCAATGCCACAGTCACCGGTTATTATGAAGATGAGGTCATCACTATCATTCAGGGAGTTAATGGTGATATATTAAAAAAATTAAAGGCCAATAGAATTATCGTGGCTACCGGGGCATCAGAGAACATGCTGCCTTTTGTAAATAATGACTTGCCCGGAGTTTATGGAGCCGGCGCAGTACAAACCTTGATGAATCTTTACGGAGTAGTCCCGGGAAACAATATCTTGATGGTAGGAGCGGGTAATATTGGCTTGATTGTAAGCTACCAGCTTCTGCAAGCCGGGATCAAGGTGGCAGCTATCGTGGAGGCTCTTCCTAATATAGGCGGTTATTTAGTGCATGCTTCCAAGATTAGACGTTTAGGAGTACCTATTTATACTTCTCATACTCTGAAAGAAGTGTACGGTAAGGATTGTGTAGAAAAGGTGGTAATTTCTAAAATCAATCAAAATTTTGAATTTATACCGGGAACGGAGAAAGAACTTGGGGTGGATACTGTCTGTCTGGCGGTAGGTCTATCTCCGCTCTCCGATCTGCTCTGGCAGGCCGGCTGTCAAATGAAATATGTTCCCCAGCTTTGCGGTTATGTCGCCTTAAGAGATGATAATATGAAAACAACTAAAGATAAAATCTATATTGCCGGAGATGTAGCCGGTATCGAAGAAGCCAGCAGTGCTATGCTGGAAGGTCAGATTGCTGGTTTAAACGCCGTGGTGAGTCTGGGATGTAAATGTGATAATTATGAAGAGCGGGATAAAAAACTAAAAGCTGAACTAAAAGAATTACGGGACAACCCTTTAAGTGAGGAGATAAAGATAGGTATAGGGAAAGCTCTAATAAAGGAGGGGAAAGATTAACTATGTTAGAAAGAACCGGCATACCGACCGATAATGATTTAGAAAAAGTAATTCCGGATAAAAAAAGATTAGCCAAAGGTCCGGTAGTTATAATAGAATGTTTTCAGAAGATACCCTGTGATCCCTGCGCAATATCCTGCAAACTTGGTGCTATAAAGCCCTTTAAAGATATAAACGACTTACCTCAGGTTGATTTTGACAAGTGTACCGGCTGCGGTGTTTGTATCAGTTCATGCCCCGGTTTGGCTATATTCGTAATAGATATGAATTATTCAGATGATAAATCCTTAATTAAAATACCCCATGAAATGCTACCCCTGCCCGGGAAGGGAGAGGATGTTTATGTTTTGGATAGGGCAGGTAATATACTTGGTAAGGTAAAAGTGATAAAAGTTTCAAAGATTAAAAATAAGACAAACATAATTTCTCTGGAAGTTCCAAAAAGTATGACTATGAAAGTAAGAAGCATAAAAGTGGAAGGCAAAACTAATGAAAGATGAAACCATAATTTGCAGGTGTGAAGATGTTACCTGGGGAGAAATCAGGCAGGCCTTGGAGAAAGGTTATACCACCCTTGATGAAATTAAAAGGATTACCCGGGCAGGAATGGGAAGATGTCAGGGTACGACTTGCCGCAGGATGATAGTAAGGGAAATAGCTAAATTTTGCCAAAAGGGCATAGAAGAGATAGCTATACCAACCTTTAGGCCCCCCACCAAGCCGATAAAATTAGGAACTCTGGCAGGTGATGAAGGTGATTAAAAAAGCAAGCGTGGTAATAATTGGCGGGGGAATAATCGGTTGCAGCGTCGCTTATAATTTAGCCAAAATGGGGTGTAAAAATATAGTATTATTGGAAAAAAATTCTCTAGCCAGCGGTGCTACCGGGAGATGCGGAGCAGGAATCAGGCAGCAATTCGGTACTGAGATGAACTGTATCCTGGCTCGGGAGAGTATAAAAATATTTGAGAATTTAAGTCAGGAATTAGATTATGATATAGAATTGAATCAGGGCGGATATCTAATGCTAGCTTATACCGAAAAAGAAGTAAGCCAATTCAAGAAAAATGTGGCTTTGGAGCAATCTTTAGATATTGATGCGAGATTTATTATGGTTGAAGAGGCCAAAGAGATTGTCCCACCCTTAAACACAGAGGGCTTACTAGCCGCAACCTTCTGTCCTACCGACGGTCATGCTAATCCCTTTAATACAAATTTTGCTTATGCGGAAGCTGCTCAAAGGTTGGGAGTAAAGATCTACAATTTTACCGAAGCAAGAGGAATTAAGACCGAAAACAATAGAATAGTTTCGGTTAGCACAGATAAGGGAGAAGTTCAGACTCCTATTGTAATAAATGCTGCCGGTGGTTATTCAGGCGAAATTGGAAAGATGGTAGGTGTGGATTTACCGGTATATTCTCAGAGGCATCAAATTTTAATTACCGAGCCGGTTGACCCTCTATTCAGGCCGATGTTAATGTCCTTCTCTCGTAATTTTTACTGCCAGCAGACTCCTCATGGAAGTATTATCATGGGCTTTGGTGACCCCGACGAACCCAAAGATTATGATATAGGCTCAAGCTGGCAGTTTGCCCGGGAAATGGCCCAAAAGATGATCGCAGTCGTTCCCCTATTAAAAGAGGTGAGCATGGTAAGGCAATGGTCAGGTCTATATAATGTGAGTCCTGATTCTCAACCGATCGTAGGTGAGCATCCTCAGGTAAAGGGCTTTTATATGGCAGTAGGTTTCAGCGGTCATGGATTTATGCTGGCTCCTGTAGTCAGTCTGCTTATGGCAGAATTAATACTTAAGGGGCAGACTTCTATTCCTATTGATAAATTAGATATAGGCAGATTTGACCGGGGTGAACTGATTATCGAACCCTCAGTAGTATAAGAAATAAAATAATAAAACTTATTTCATTCAATAAAAGAAGGATTTTTTAATTTTTTGTAGAATATATATATGATAAAAGTAAAATAAGAAATTATCTAAAGATGGGTTTTTGCAAAATTTAACAGGAATTAAAGGTCTATATCCTAACATTTAATTTAACTACCCTGAAAAATGCCGAAAATGTTAGGTTAAAGATGAAGAGCTGACTTATAAACCTGATCCAAAGTACGAATAAAAAGGAGGTGAAGGAATTTCTTAAGTAATTACAAGATTAAATTTGATCCAATGTCATGACTAGCTAATTTGCTAAAATGACTGTTTTTGATTTATTTTAAAATAATTAAAGGAGAATTGAAAATGAAAAGAATTAAATTTTTGTTAGTTATTACCGCGTTAGTATTGGCACTTGGCTTAGCTTCTTTGGTAGCGCTGGCTGCTGATAAACTTCCGGTAGTTATCGGTCTTCAGGCTCCGATTACCGGCGCAGCAGCAATTGAAGGTGAAATGGCCAAACAGTCCGTAGAAATTGCAGCACAAATGATAAATGAAAAAGGTGGAATTTTAGGTGGTAGAATGATTGAAATTAGAATTGCAGATGATGCTTGCCAACCAAAAGCGGGAGCATTAGCAGCTATGAAATTAATAACTCAGAAAGATGTAGTTGCCGCTATTCAAACCTACGGTTCCTCTGTTACTCAACCGGGTTCTGATATATATGAAAAATTTAAAAAAGTAAATATTGCTTATGGTGCAACTGTTACCGGTCTTACTGAAAGAGGATTAAAGTATTTCTTCCGTACTTGTGGAAGAACCGATACTCAGGGTGCATTTTTTGCAGATGAAGTCGTTCCTCTCTTTAATGCTAAAAAAATAGCCATTATGCATGATAACCAAACCTTCTCTTTAGGGCTTGCCGAAGATACTAAAAAGGCTTTAAAAGCTAAGCTGGATGCTAAAGAAGTAGAATTAGTTTACTTTGATGCTATTACTCCCGGAGAATCTGATTATACTGTTCCTTTGACTAAACTAAGAGAAACCAATCCGGATATATTCTATTTCACCGGTTATTTCCCTGAAGCAGGATTAATAATTAGACAAGCTCGCGATATCGGAATTACAGCAGTATTTGTAGGCGGAGATGCAGCCATTAATGAAGATTTCATTAATATTGCCGGTTTGGAATATGCTACAGGTTGTTATCAGACTCAAGAAGCTTTAATCGAATATTTTACCAATCCTGAAGCAATGGCATTTAAAGCTGCTTATAAGGCGAAATATAATACTCTTCCATCGAGCCCCTGGTCAGTTTATGCTGCCGATGCTCTCTGTGTACTTGCAGAAGCTATTGATAAATCCGGTTCCACCGATTCAGATGTCATTGCCGATTATCTGAAAAATAAGATGGATAAATTCCCCAGCATTACCGGTCCAATAGGTTTTAATGAAATCGGTGATCGCGAGGGAACCGGAATTAATCTTTATGTAGTAAATGCAGATGGAAGTTTTGGAATTTACGGAAAATAAAATAAAAAGAGGTAAAATACGAAGATGAAAATAATATTAGAGCAGTTGCTAAACGGATTGACTATAGGTTCATTTTATGCTCTTATTGCTCTCGGTTATTCCATGGTATACGGGGTAATGAAGCTGATTAATTTTGCGCATGGAGATTTATTTGCCCTGGGTTCATATCTTGGATATACCCTTCTCGTATTTGGCTCTACCTATGTTACCGTCACCTTTGGTATATGGGGCGGCATGATTGCGGCTATTTTAATAGCCGCAATCGGCATAGGGATTGCCGGTACTTTAATAGAGCGAATTGCCTATCGTCCAATATATTCAGTTGGCCGGCTTCCCGCAGTGGTGTCTGCATTAGGTGCTTCAATTGTTATACAAAATGGAATAATGGTTGTTTGGGGCCCGCGCCCGCAAGCTTATCCATCACAGGTTGTCCCCTCAATTATGTTAAATATCGGAGGGTTTAAAATTACTCTGCTCCAGATAATAATCTTAACGGTTTCTTTTATGCTTATGGGACTTTTATATTATATTGTTCAAAAAACTACCTTTGGTGCAGCTATCCGTGCTTGTGCTTTGGATAGAGATACTGCCGCTTTAATGGGAATAAACATCGAAACAATTATATTTTTTATCTTTGCTTTAGGACCGGCTTTGGGCGGAATGTCTGGAGTAATGGTCGGCATGTATTACAGGAAGATTAGTTTTATTATGGGATGGAATTATGGATTAAAAGCCTTTACTGCTACTATCCTGGGAGGTATCGGCAATATTCCTGGGGCAATGCTTGGTGGGCTTCTCTTGGGGGTACTTGAAATGTTAGGCTCTTCTTACATTTCAACTGCCTACAAGGATGTATTTGTATTTTTAATTTTAATATTTGTGTTAATTTTTCGACCCAGAGGACTTTTGGGTGAAAAAGTTGCAGAAAAAGTGTAAAGGGGCGAAAAAATGATATCAAACAAAAATATAAACGGAAAAAATGGTATATTTCAAAATTGGCTGGTTATTGTAGTAGCGATTTTGTTTATAATATTACCTTTTATAATAAATGCTTACTGGGTAGATGTCTTATTTTTCTTTGGCATCTATGCTCTTTTGGGACTTAGTTTAAATATTGTTTTAGGGGAAGTGGGGCTTTTTGATTTAGGACATATGGGATTTATGGCCATCGGTGCCTACACTACGGCAATGCTTAATACTAACTTTGGAATTCCTGCAATTATCTTATTGCCAGTAAGTGCAATTGCAGCAGGTGCCTTTGCCTGGCTAGTCTGTTCGCCGATAATCCATTTAAGAGGAGATTACCTGTGTATTGTAACTATCGGAATGGGTGAAATTGTCCGGCTTACTTTGAATAATAATCCATTTGGAATTACCGGTGGTCCAAATGGAGTATTTGGAATTGATTTTCCTTCATTGGGCAGTATCTTTGTAGTTGATAATTCTACTAAATTTTATTATTACATCTGGTTAATAGTCGGCGTAACCATCATTGGGTTGATTAATTTGCAGAGTTCGAGAATAGGTAGAGCATGGAACTGTATACGGGAAGATGAAATTGCTGCAGAGGCTACCGGGATTGATGTCAGATCTTATAAGTTATTAGCTTTTGTTCTGGGAGCAGGTTTGGCTGGTGTAGCCGGTAATGTTTACGCTACTAAATTGATGATGGTATCTCCGGAGAGTTTTAATTTCATGGAATCCTGTTTGCTTTTCTGTATAGTATTAATCGGAGGAATGGGTTCTATACCTGGAATTTTAATTGGCGCTGCTGCCGTCAGTCTTTTCCCGGAATTTTTCCGAACCTTTGCCCAATACCGAATGCTGATTTTTGGATTAGCAATGGTGGTTATGATGATCTTTAGACCTGGCGGTATTTGGCCCAGAAAAAGAGGAGCTGTTAAATTCAAATCACTTTTAATAAAAGCAGGAGAAGAAAATGGCTAAAGATAATAATATGGAAACTATAATAAAAAGCGAACAAGAGAATCAAGAAACAGATAAAATTAATAAAGTTTTACTGCAAACCAATAAACTTACCAAAAAATTCGGTGGTTTAACCGCAGTAAACAATTTTGACCTAAAAGTGAGCAAAGGAGAAATCAGCAGTTTGATAGGTCCTAACGGGGCAGGGAAAACCACGGTTTTTAATGTAGTTACCGGTATTTACAAATCTGATGGTGGAGAAGTTCTTTTTAAAGGAGAGGACCTTGCTGGTAAAAAACCTCATCAGATTATAAAGAAGGGAATTGCCCGAACTTTTCAAAACATACGGCTTTTTTCCAATATGACTTGTCTGGAGAATGTTATGGCAGGTCAGCATTGCCGAAGTAACGAAGGAACCTGGGCTTCTGTTCTGCGGACTCCCAGACAAAGAAAAGAAGAATTAGAAATTAAGGAAAATGCTGAAAACCGCCTTAAACAGGTTGGCTTATGGAGATGGCGAGATGAATTAGCAAAGAACATTGCTTATGGTAACCAGAGAATGTTAGAAATAGGACGAGCTTTAGCCTCTAATCCTGATTTGCTAATTTTAGATGAACCAAGCAGTGGGCTAAATGATAAAGAATCTGAAGATTTGATAGTATTTTTAAAGTCCTTGTTAAATGAAAAATTAACTATTTTGCTCATTGAACATGATATGAATGTAGTAATGGGAATTTCTCATTGGGTAACCGTAATGGATGAAGGTAAAAAAATTGCTGAGGGTATGCCCGAAGATGTATATAGTAATCCTCAAGTAATTGAAGCTTACTTAGGCAAAGACGAAGAGGAGGAGGAATAATAATATGACTGAATTACTAAAAGTAGAAAATTTAAAAATATATTATGGTTCTATCGAAGCCCTTAAAGGAATTTCTCTTACAGTTAATGAAGGTGAAATAGTTACCGTATTAGGGGCAAACGGAGCGGGGAAAAGCACTCTTCTAAGGGCTATTTCCGGGTTATTGCCCATCCGCAGCGGAAAAATTAAATTAGACGATCAGGAACTTAACAAGGTTAAGGCATTCAAAATAGTTATGGGGGGCATTTCGCACGTACCGGAGGGTCGAAAAGTATTTGCAACTCTTACAGTCGATGAAAATCTTAATCTGGGTGCATATACTCGAAGAAAAGATAAAAAAAATATTAAGGAATCTAAAGAAAGAGTTTATAATTTATTTCCTATTCTTAAAGCACGACGAAATCAATTATCCGGAACATTATCAGGAGGAGAACAGCAGATGTTAGCAATGGGAAGAGGTTTAATGAGTACTCCACGTATCTTACTACTGGATGAACCTTCTCTCGGTTTGGCCCCCTTATTAGTAAAACAAATTTTCAAAATTATTCGTGAAATTAATGATCAGGGTATATCGATATTATTAGTAGAGCAAAATGCCCGTAAGGCATTAAGTATCGCAGATAGGGGATATGTGCTGGAAACCGGAAATATAACTATTAGCGGGTTAGCTTCCGATTTAAAGAATAATCAAAAGGTCCAGGAAGCCTACTTAGGAGGAGCTGCTCTTAAGAAGAGAAAGTAATATTAGTCGTTAGTGAATAGTGAATAGTCGTTAGTTTTAAATACGAAACGCAAGATAAATTAGTAAAAGAAGACATGGCACGCCGTGCCCCTACTTTTTTTTGTAGGGGCACAATGAATTGTGCCCTCGCCATATTCTTACCTAATTTCTACTGTGGGCACGATGTCTACCTGTGCGTGTACGCACGCAGACAGGCATCGTGCCCCTACATTACCATTCCCCGATCAGGTCGAGGACAGGTTTGTTTACTTTTTGGGTTGCAATAGTATTATATTTTTGTTACAAAACATTGTTAGTGTAAATTTATTTTAATTGGGTAGTTAGATAAAGAAAAGAATAGTTGTCGTTATTGTTTTTTCTGGGTCTTTTCTCCTTCTTTACGCGATACGCAATACTTGATACGAAATACGAATTCAAAATCATTGAAAAATATTGCTATTTTTGGTATATTAAGCATAAGTTAAAAATCGTATCGCGTATCGCGTATTGCGTATCGCGTGAAAATACAGAATTCAGAAGCCAGGATCCAGAATATTCTGAATGCTGACTTCTAACTACTGGATACTAAGTAGTTTAAGATAAAATGTAAAGGACAAAAATTATGATTAAAAAAGAGGAAAAAGCATATTTTGATAAGGAACTTTTGGATTTAAAGGAAAGTCTGACAAAGATGGCAAATTTAGTCGAAGAAGCAATTGATATGTCTATAAAGTCTTTAGTTGAACAGGATTTGGATTTGGCGGCAAAGGTAATTGAGAATGATGATATAATTGATAAAATGGAATTAGACATCGAAGAACAGTGTTTGCAGATGATTGCCTTACGTCATCCCATTGCCAAAAATTTAAGGATAATCGGCTGTGGCTATAAGACTGTATCTGATTTAGAAAGAGTAGCCGATCATGCTGTAAGCATAGCTAAGGCCAGCCAATATCTATCTACCAAATCAATGGTAAAACCCCTAATAGACATTCCACGTATGGCTGAGATTGCTCAGAATATGTTAAAAGATAGTATAAATGCCTATTTCAACGGAGATGTAGAGTTAGCCAAGGAAGTATGGGCAAGAGATAAGACGGTTGACGATTTAGATAATCAGATATTTCGCGAACTCTTAACTTTTATGATGGAAGACCCACATACTATCAGCAGAGCGATTCATTTGATTTTTGTTTCTAATAATATTGAGCGGATTGCTGACCATGCTACAAATTTAGCTGAGCGAGTAGTGTATATAGTTGATGGAGAAAGAATGAAAAATTATTTCAAAAACGATAAAGAAACATAGAGCATAAAACTTTAAAACTAATTGAAAGAGTTTTTATATTTTTTATTTGAATAATTAGAAAGTAAAAAATAAAAAAAGGTTATAACTTGTGGAAATCATCAAAAATAATTTAGAGATAATAAATGAAAAAATAAAAAAGGCAGCCTTAAAGGTGGAGAGAAACCCAGAAGAAATAAAATTGGTGGCGGTAACTAAAACTGCTACTATAGAACAAATAGAAGAAGCCATAAAAGCCGGAGTAAAAATAATTGGCGAAAATAAAGTGCAGGAAGCCAAAGAAAAATATCAAATTATAACTGCCGATATAGAATGGCATTTAGTAGGACACCTGCAGACTAATAAGGTAAAATACGCTGTAGAAATATTTGATTGTATTCACTCTGTAGATAGTATAAAATTAGCCGAAGAGATAGATAAACGTTCTTTGCAATTTGGGAAGACAACGAATGTTTTAGTTGAAGTGAATGTTTCCGGGGAAGAAACCAAATATGGGATTAAACCAGAAGAAGTAGTACTTTTTCTAAAAAATATTTCTGAATTCACCGGAATAAGGGTCAGAGGCTTAATGACTATTGCGCCAATAGTAGAAGATAAAGAAGAAGTTAGACCATATTTCAGGAGACTCAGGGAGTTATCTAAAGAAATAAAGAGTAAAAATATAAAGAACGTTAAAATGGACTATCTTTCCATGGGCATGAGCGAAGATTTTGAGATAGCTATTGAAGAAGGCGCTAATATGGTTAGAATCGGCAGAGGAATATTCGGTTTTCATTGATAAAAACGGAAGGAAAATATTGTCTATGTTTTTAATGATTCAAATAATTAACACAGTCTTCAAACTTTACAGTTATTTAATTTTAGCGAGGATATTTTTAACCTGGGTGCCTATAGATCCTCATAACCCTGTGGTGCAATTTATCTATAGAGTTACCGAACCAGTTTTAGCACTTTTCAGGGTTATATTACCTTTGGGAGGCATGGGATTAGATCTTTCTCCGATAATTGTCTTTTTTTTACTGAATTTGCTCCAAAGTTCACTAATTAATATACTTAGGTCAGTATAGCTTTTTAATGTATATAAAAAAATTAATTAAAATATTAAATGAGGGAGGATATTTGAATGAGAATTACACCAATGGATATTGAGCAACAAGAATTTTCCAGATCATTCAGGGGTTATAATGAAGAAGAAGTAGATGATTTTTTAGACAAGATAGTGAAAGACTACGAAGAATTAATCAATGAAAACGCAAGACTTAATGAAGAGATTGAGAAGATGCAAGAAAAATTAAAAGAGTTTAGTCAGATTGAAGAAACTCTAAGGAGTGCTCTGTTAAATGCCCAAAAATCAGCTGAAGAAATAAGAGAAAGAGTAGAGGATGAAGCAAAAATAATCATAGAAAAAGCGGAAGCATCAGCTAAAGCATTAAAACAAAAGATCTTGCAGAGAGAAGACCTGGTAAAAAATGAAATTGATAGCCTGCGAAGATATAAATTTATATTTAAAGAAAAATTTAAATCAATGTTAAATTTATACTTAAAAATGATTGAAAATGAGGAATTTGAGGAAGAAGGAAATTACGATATTAAAGAGGAAGAAGTTTCTAAGGAAAAAATAGAGAAGAAAATTTCTGAAGAGAATACGGATAGATTAAAAGGATTAATTGAAGAACAAAATATTAAAATTAAAGAAATAGACGATGAACAGCGGTACAGATAATTATTTTAAAATTGCAGGTAATGATATTATAATCAAGGTTAAAATTATTCCCGGTTCATCTAATAATAAAATTATCGGAAAGTATAACGATGCTTTAAAGATTTCCATCACCGCCCCGCCGGTTGAAGGTAAAGCTAATAAAAAATGCATATCTTACTTGGCTAAATGCTTTGATGTATCCAAATCAAAAATTGAAATAATTTCGGGGCAAACCAGCAAAAATAAACTTATTAAAATTTATGATATCAGCCAAGAAGATTTTTTAGGAAAATTAGAAAAAAAATACTGAGAATTTAGAATTCCAGTTGGTTTACAATCATATTATTATGTAAATTATAAAGCACGAGGAGTAATTAGAATGGAATACAAAGATACCTTAAATTTACCAAAAACAAAATTTAAAATGAAAGCAAACTTGGCCCAGGAAGAGCCCAAGTTGCTAGAATTTTGGGAAGAACAGGAAACATATAAGAAAGTATTGGAACAAAAGAAAAATCTGGAAAAATACATCTTGCACGATGGACCTCCCTATGCTAATGGCAATATACATATAGGGACCGCCTATAATAAGATATTAAAAGATATAATCCCCAAGTATAAATCGATGAAAGGGTATAATTCCCGCTATGTTCCGGGCTGGGATACCCATGGCTTACCTATAGAGTTTCAGGTTACCAAAGATATGAAAGTTGACTTAAGCGAGGTAGACCCGGTTGAACTAAGGAAGAAGTGTACAGAGTATGCCAAGCATTATATTAACGTGCAAAGGGAAGAGTTTAAGCGATTAGGGGTAATGGGAGAATGGGAAAATCCTTACATGACCCTTAACCCTGCTTATGAAGCAGAACAGATAGAAATATTTAAAAAAATGTTTTTAAAAGGGTATATTTACAAGGGATTAAAACCGGTATACTGGTGCGCTCATTGTGAAACAGCTCTGGCAGCAGCAGAGATAGAATATCACGACAAAGAATCTTCCTCCATATACGTTAAATTCTTGGTTAAAGATAGTTTGAAGAAAGTATTCCCGGAGAGCAAAGAAGGAAATAATTATGTACTTATCTGGACTACTACCCCCTGGACAATTCCCGGTAACATGGCTGTTGCTCTTAATCCGGACATTGAATACAGTTTAGTTAACACAGAAAAAGGGAACCTCTTATTAGCTTCCACCTTAGTTGAAAAAGTAATGAAAGAAATTGGAATTGCTGATTATAAGATTATCGGAGAAGTAAAAGGCGAATTATTTGAAGGTTTAAAGTGTAAACATCCCATTGTTGATAGAGATTCAATAATTGTATTAGGAGGCTATGTTTTATTAGACGAAGGGACCGGCTGTGTCCACACCGCTCCCGGACACGGACAGGAGGATTATGAGACAGGAGTAAAATATAAAATACCTATATTTACTACCCTTGATAGCCAGGGAAAATTTAATCAGGAAGGTGGAAAGTTTAAAGGATTAACTTATAAAGAAGGGAATATTGCAGTAATAGAAGAATTAACCAAGAACGGAGCTTTATTGAAGGTTGGTAAAATAATGCATTCTTATCCCCACTGCTGGCGCTGCAAAAACCCGGTAGTATTTCGGGCGACCGAGCAATGGTTTGTTTCGATTGAAGCCTTTCGTGATTTAGCCCTAAAAGAAATAGAAAAGGTTCAATTTGTTCCTGATTGGGGGAAAGAAAAAATATACGGCATGGTGAAGAACAGAACCGACTGGTGTATCTCCCGCCAAAGGGTATGGGGAGTGCCCATCCCGGTTTTCTACTGTAAAGGATGCGGAGAAATTATAGTAAATGAAGAAACCATAAATTCGGTTAAAAAATTATTCCTGGAAAAAGGTTCAGATTCCTGGTTTGCCCTGTCTGCTCAAGAGATTCTACCCAAAGATTATCAGTGTCCCCACTGCCAGGGTAAGGATTTTGAAAAAGAGAAAGACATAATGGATGTGTGGTTTGACTCCGGATGCAGCCATGCGGCAGTGCTCAAGACGAGAGATGAACTCCATTGGCCGGCGGAAATGTATTTAGAGGGAACAGACCAGCATAGAGGTTGGTTCCAAACCTCCTTACTGACTTCGGTGGCAGCTTTTGAAGAAGCACCTTATAAGACTGTTCTGACTCATGGTTTCATTGTCGATGCGGAAGGCCGAAAAATGTCCAAATCCGTTGGTAATGTCATTGCCCCTCAGGAAATTATTGAAAAATATGGAGCAGATATATTAAGATTATGGGTGGCCTCTTCTGATTACCGGACAGATATCAGAATCTCTTCCAAGATATTGGATCAATTAGTGGAAATATATCGAAGGGTTAGAAATACCGCCCGCTTTATCCTGGGAAATTTATCCGACTTTAATCCTGATACAGATATAGTTTCTTATGATAAACTTAAAGAATTAGACAGATTAGTCTTGAGTAATTTTCAAAGTTTGGTGAAAAGAGTAAATGAGTGCTATGATAAATTTGAATTTCATTCCCTTTATCATGAAATTCATAACTTCTGTGCTATCGATTTGAGTTCATTTTATCTGGATATAATTAAAGATAGGCTTTACACTGCTTTTGCTGATTCCGAAGATCGCCGGGCAGCTCAAACAGTATTGTATCAGATAATAATTGATTTGGTTAAACTGATTGCACCGGTATTAAGTTTTACCGCAGAGGAAATATGGCAGTATCTAAGAGAAATTAAAAAAGGTGAAGAAAGCGTTTTTCTCGCTCCCTGGCCGGAAGTAAATGAAAATAATATTGATGAAGGTTTAGAAAAAAAATGGGAGAACATACTAAAGATCAGAAAAGATGTTTTAAAAGCCCTGGAAATAAAAAGAGGGGAAGGCTTTATCGGTAATTCTTTAGAGGCACAGGTAAATATTTATACTGAAAATAAAGAAGTTTACGATTACCTGATGTCCTTTAATAAACAGTTGGAAACCATATTTATTGTTTCTAAAACAGATATATTTTACGGGAAAGGAGAAAAAGGTCTTTCTTCTGACGCCTATACGTGTATTGAATTTCCAGATATTAAAGTGCTGATAACCAGAGTACCGGGAGAAAAATGTGAAAGATGCTGGTGTTACAGTGAGACAGTGGGAGAATACCAAAAATACCCGACGATTTGTGAAAAATGTGCTAAAGTAATGCATAATCATTTTGAGGAGTAAAAGGAAGTACTATGGGATATATAGGTTTTGCAATATTTGTGATATTATTTGATCAGGCGAGTAAACTTTTCATTCAATATAAAATGAAGATTGGGGAATCCATACCGGTAATTAAGGGAATATTTCATATAACCTATATAGAAAATCCCCGAACCTCCTTTGGTCTTTTTGAATATAATAAATCGTTTTTTGTGATAGCGGTGTTGATTTCAATAATTTTATTGATTTTAATTTATAAAAAAATAATTTTTAAAAAAGATCCTTTTATGTATTTTCCTTTAACGCTTGTCCTGGGTGGTGCAATAGGCAACCTCATTGATCGGGTGAGAGTTGATGGCAGGGTAATAGATTTTATTGATTTTAGAATCTGGCCGGTTTTTAATTTTGCCGATTCGGCGATAGTGTGCGGAATGTTGATATTATTGATTCATGTTTTGTTCCGTACCCCGGAAAAGGAAGGTGAGGGAGAAAGAGAAGAAGGGGAAAAATTGAAAGAATGGGAAGAAGAGGAAAGATATAACGAAGAAGATAAGGAGTAAATTTTAATGTATAGAATTTTATTTACTATTGGCTCATTTTCTATTTATTCTTACGGATTGATGATTGCTTTTGCTCTTGTGGCAGCTATTCTTTTTGCTATGAGAGAAGCAAAAAAAAGCGGAGAAAACCCGGAAATAATTTTGGATCTAAGCTTGTATATAATTTTAGGTGTCATGTTTGGAGGTAGAGTGGGATATGTTTTGACCCACCTGGATTACTATACTGCAAACCCTGTACAAATATTATATTTTAGGCAGGGTGGGTTAAGCTTTTTAGGAGGGTTTTTCGCGGCTTACTTTCTATGTTGGCTATATGTAAAAAGAACCAAGATTTCTTTTTGGAAATATGCAGATATTGTTGCTCCTTCCATTGCTCTCGGAATAGGGATTGGAAGGATAGGCTGTTTTTTAAACGGTTGTTGTTACGGTGTAGTTTCAGAAAATTACGGTATTAAATTTCCTTCTTTACATATGCCACCGATGTATTTACAGCAATTAAATGATGGATTGATTGCCTCCGGAAGTTCATGTACTCTCCCGGTAATTCCTACTCAGCTTTATAGTTCTTTGTACGGTTTTTTAATATTTTTTATCCTTCTTTGGATGAAAAAATATAAGAAGTATGATGGATTTCTTATGTTGAGCTTTTTTATATTATATTCAATTTCCCGCTTTACTATAGAGTTTTTCAGATTTTACGAAAATAATTACAAAGTATTTAATTTATTCACCATTACCCAGACTATTTTAATAGTAGTTGTATTGGTTTCATTGGTGTTTATGAATGTTTTAAAGAAAAAAAAGCATAATTAGCGTATAACGTTTAGCGTAGAGCGGATAGAAAAACAGCAACAAGCAATGTGTTATTTGTAATGTGTAGGGGCACGATGCATCGTGCCCATGATAACCAAGCCCATAAAGGAGGCAGGGCACAATTCATTGTGCCCCTACAAAAATATAAATCAAATTCAAATGTAAAGAAGATAAAGAACTTGTCAAATGACCGTCCCTTGACAATTATACGCTAGAATAGGATTTCATTTATGATAGAAAAAGAAAAAAGTTTAATATTCGCAGACGAAGAAAAAATCAGAATCGATCTCTATTTAACCCAGAAAGAAATATACCCCTCCAGGTCTCAAATTAGAAATTTAATCACCCAAAGCAAAATAAGGGTAAACAACAACCCGGTTAAGCCAAGCTATATCTTAAAAAATGGGGATGTAATTGATTTGTTTCTAACGGAAAACAAAGAATTAGAGGTTGAGGCTGAGGCAATCCCCTTAGATATAATTTACGAAGATAAATACTTGGCGGTAATTAATAAACCAGCCGATATGATTGTCCATCCCACAGGGAATATACATTCCGGCACTCTGGTAAATGCCTTGCTTTATCATTGTCATGATTCCTTATCCGGAATAGGAGGAATAATCAGACCAGGCATTGTACACCGCTTAGATAAAAATACTTCCGGTCTGATGGTAACAGCAAAAAATGATTTTGCTCATCTCGACTTATCAAAGCAGATAAAAGAACACCAGGTAACAAAAAAATATCTCGCCCTGGTTCACGGTAGTCTGAGAGATGATTCCGGAATTATCAATGCGCCTATCGGCAGGAGTATGAAGAATAGAAAAAAAATGGCAGTAACAATTGAAGGGATGAGCAGGGAAGCAGTAACCCAGTTCAAGGTCTTAAAAAAATTTTCCGGTTATACCCTGGTTGAAGCAACTCTTCGTACGGGAAGAACTCATCAAATAAGAGTACACCTGTCTTTTATCGGTTATCCTATCGTTGGTGACCAGTTATACGGCCATAAAAAGCAGGGATTAAATATCAACAGGCAGGCCTTGCATTCTCATATTTTAGGTTTTGTGCACCCCTCAACTAAAAAATATATGGAATTTTGCGCCCCTCTACCCAAAGATATGCAGGAAATAATTGATTATTTAGAAAGGGGTGAAAAATAGAAAAATATCAGAGTTATTTTTGAAAAACCTTCTCCATTTTCCTGATCTCTTCCGGTTCTACTTTTATCCAAAGACTCTTTTCATGAGAATAAATAACCATTCCTGGCTTGGCATTTTTAGGTTTTTTTACATGCTTTTTAAGGGTATAATCAACCAATACTTTATTTTCTTTTTTAGCTTTGCTAAAATGAGCGGCTAAATTTGCGGCTTGAATTAAGGTGCCAAGAGGAGGAGATTGCTTAATACCTTTATTTTTAATGATAATATGAGAACCCTGGATGTTTTTTGCATGAAGCCAGGTATCATTGCCGGAAGCCAATTTTAAAGTTAAAAAATCATTTTGCCAATTATTTTTTCCTACATAAATTTCCCAGCCATCTTTGGAGATATATTTAGCAGGCTGCAACCTATTCGTCTCTTTTTTTGCTTTTTTAAGGGGAGCAGCGGCTTTCTTTGCCCATCCCGATTTAGTTAAGTCATTATAAATTATATGCAGATTAGAAAGGGAATTACTATTTTGACTGTACAATTTATGAAGTTCAGATAGTTGGTCAAGCTTTAATTGATTAATCTTCAATTGTTCGGAAATTATCAGGAAACTATCTTTGGTTTTCCGGTATTTTTTAAAATATAGCCGGGCATTTTCTAAAGGGGTTAATTTATTGATTAGCGGGATGGTTATGTTTTCCTGTTGGGTAGAATAATAGTTGGCGACGATAATCTCTTGATCTCCCTTTTCAATGTTAGAAAGATTCGCTTTTATTAGCTCTCCATTTACTTTATACTGTTCACAATTTTTAACTTCTTCAAGTTTATTTTGGTACTCGCTAATTTTGTTATTTATTTTTACCATATTTTTTTTGATTATCTGGTCCAATTTACTTTGTAGGGATAGAATCTTTCTTTCTTTTTCCAGTTCGGTGAATAAATATTCTAAGCAAGAATTAGCCTTATTAAAAGTTTTCTTATGGTAATCAGGAAATTGTACTGAATCGATTATAGACCAAGTTTTTATCTTTTTAGATAGAGGATCAAAAAATAGGGCAGGTTGAAAATCATGATTTTTAATATTATTTACGATTCTATTAAAAGAAATCCAGAGCATTTCCAGGTCTGTCGCTGATACCTCAGATACATTTTTTTCCGGGGATAAATTTGCCTGAAGAACCACTTCTTTTGAACTCTGAGGGCTTATACCTATAAAACTGTCCTGCATCAGCTTCCATAAGTGTAATTCCTTATTCTCTGCAGGTACGGAATAAAAAATGTTAAGAAAACCCTCCCGGTTGATTTGTAAAAGATTTAATTTATTTTGAGAAGGAGGAGGGATATAGAGCTTTCCAGGCATAATATCTCGGTATCTGCTGATATTAGAGTCTATTAATTTTATGCTGGCTTCTATGATTCCATCTTCTTTAAGGAGAATCATATTACCATGTTTACCCATAAATTCCACTACTAGTATTTTATCTTGCATTTTTCCGAATTTTTGGTAGGGTTTGATAATAAAATGTAAAATACGGTCAAAATCAGGATGCGTAATATCGATTATTTTTGCCCCTTTTAGCTGATTTTGCAGAAGAGTTAAAAAAGGAGAACCGATAGTCTTTTCTACATTTTCCAATTCGGTGAAGTAAATTTCCGGAAGCGAGGGGTCTATAGAAACATGGATATAAAAGGTTTTTGTTTCTTTATCTAGGTTATTGAATAGCAATGTTCCAATAGGTTTTATTTTGAAAATAATCTTATATTTTTTGACTTGAAATATATTTACTATTTTTCCCTCTTTAAAGACATCAATAAGCTCTTTTCTGATTGCTGCCAAGGTGGTGCTATCCAGTGACATGTTAATCTCCTTGCTGATATATTTAACTTTAATATAATCTATTATAGAGGTATAATCAAGAAAATAAATGAAAGATAATCCTGTAAATCCGACCCCTACATCAAAAATAATACTTTACTAGAATAACTGTTGAATTTTAAATTATAGCTTTGCCCATTTAGTTTTAATAATGTAGGGGCACGATGCATCGTGCCCAAGGATAACAAAAGACAATAAAACAAAGAAGGGCACAATCCATTGTGCCCCTACAATTATTTACACGATATGATATACTAACGATTAATTAAATTGGTAAATTGATTAGTACGAAAATATTTGACAAGCAGTGACTATTACCATAAAATTAGTGTGAAGTTTATATATTTTAAGAAATATAACAGACAAGGGGAAATAAAATTGATTAAAAGTATGACTGGATATGGCGTGGGAAGGCTTAAGGAAAAGAACGGAGAATGTCTGGTAGAGATAAAAAGCTTAAATAATAAATACTGTGATGTAAATATAAAGAATAACTTTCAATCTTTGGAAATTGAGCAAAAGATAGAAAGATTAATAAGGGATAAGATATCAAGAGGAAAAGTTAGTATTTTAGTAAATGTTGAAGACTATGGCTTGACTGAAGAGAAGATAATATTAAATGAAGATGTAGCCGATTCCTATTATAAAATCCTAAAGACCTTAAAAGAAAAGTACAAATTGGAAGATGAAATAAGTATAGATTCTATACTCAGATTCAAAGATATATTTAAAGTAAAAAAAGTGGAAGAGGTTGCCAAAATGTGGACATTGATAGAGGGAGCCTTGAATGTTGCTTTAGATTCTTTGCTGAAAATGAGGGAAAAAGAAGGCAAGGTTCTTGTTGCCGATATCCGAAAAAGACTAAAAATAATTCAAAAGACAGTAGATAAAATCAAAAAATATACGAAATCATCGCTGGCAGACTATAAGGTGAATTTTTTAAACAGAATAAAGGAATTAACCGAAAGCCTAAAAGTTGATGAGGGAAGAATAGAATTAGAGGCAGCAATATTTGCCGAAAAGACCGATGTTACCGAAGAAATTATCAGATTAAAGAGTCACCTTATCCAATTTGATGATTTACTAAATTCTAAGGAATCCGTGGGAAGGGAAATGGATTTTTTAACCCAGGAGATAAATAGAGAGATAAATACTATCGGGTCAAAGACTAATGATATAGAGATAACTTCTCTGGTTGTTTTAGTAAAAAGTGAACTGGAAAAGATCAGGGAACAGGCAAGAAATATAGAATAGTAGGGGAGAAAATATGCTGAATGATTTAGTGAATATAGGTTTTGGGAATTATATAAATTCTGCCAGAGTTATAACTATTTTAAGTCCGGATTCAGCACCGATAAAAAGGTTGAAAGAGGAAGCAAGGGCACAAAATAAATTGATTGATGCTACCTATGGAAGAAGAACGAGAGCTGTAATAATTACTAATAGTAATCATGTAATTTTATCTTCTATTCAACCCGAAACTATTGCTCATAGATTTAGTGAATTTAGCGGACAAAATTTCAAATTAAAAGAAAATATTACAAAATAGGAAACGTAATTATGATTGATAATAGTAAGCACTTACCATCTTTCATCTCTGAACGCAATACGCAATACACAATACGCAATACACAAGCAAGCAGAGGTTTGCTATTCGTTATCTCCGGTCCATCAGGAGTAGGCAAAGGCACTTTAAGGAAAAAGATATTTGACATTTTCTCTGATATAAAATATTCTGTATCGGCGAATACCCGCTCCCCCCGGGAAGGCGAAATAGAAGGCAGAGATTATTATTTTGTATCAGAAGAAGAATTTAAAAAAATGATAAAAGAAAATAAATTTGTAGAATGGGCTATTGTTCATGGAGATTATAAAGGCACACCAATAAGTTTTTTGATAGAAGAACTTCAAAAAGGGACAGATGTCCTGCTGGAACTAGATGTTCAAGGTGCCATGCAAGTAAAGGAGAAATTTCCCGATGGCATTTTTATCTTTTTAGCCCCTCCAACCTGGAAGGATTTAGAAGTTAGGTTGCGAAAAAGAAATACCGAGGAAGAAAAAGCTCTGGAAAAAAGATTAAAAGATGCCCATATTGAACTAAAATGCAGTAAAAATTATAATTATCTGGTAGTGAATGATGATATAAAAGTTGCTTTAAAAAAATTAGAGTCTATAATAATTGCCGAAAGATGTAAAATAATAAATTATATAAAATAAATATTAATGATTAAATGTATATTTTTACCAGGAGGAAGGATAAGAAGTGAATATTTCAGATAATAAATACTTATTAGTGGCGATGGTAACAAAAAGAGCTGATCAGTTAGAAAAGGGGGCTAAACCTTTGGTGGAAACCAAATATAGCAAGCCCGCCATGATTGCCTTAGAGGAGATAAAAGCAGGGAAAGTATTCCTTAAAGAGAAAAAAGAACCTCTAAAATCCGAAGATGTATTTCATGAAGAAGAGGATTCTGTAAAAATGGAAGAACCTGTAAATCCTGAAGACTTATCTAATGAAGTTGAAGAAACCGAAAAAATCGAAGAAGTATATGAGGAAAGTGAAGAGTTTGAAGATTTATTTGAGGAAAATGAAGAATCTGAAGAACCTAAAGGTTTATATAACGGAGAAGAAGAATCTTTAAAACCTGAAGACTAATTAATTGATAGGCGTCTTCCGTTTTAACGGGGGTGCTCGCCTTTCTACTAAAATGTAGGGGCACGATGCATCGTGCCCATGATAATCAAAAGACAATAATATAAGGAGGGCACAATTCATTGTGCCCCTACACTCGAATCCTAGTTTCTTTAACGCAATACGCAATACGAATTACTATATACAAAATACGATATACGAAATAAAGAGGCAAAGAAAGTGTTAAAAGGAAAAAAAATACTCCTGGGGGTTACCGGGAGCATAGCCGCCTATAAAGCTGCGGAGATAGTGAGCTCATTAAAGAAAAAAGGCGCAGATGTTTTTGTAATCATGACCGAATCTGCCACCAAATTTGTTCAGCCTTTGACTTTTTCGACTCTTTCCGGAAACCCGGTAGTAGACAACCTGTTTTCTATAAACGATAAGATAATAGTCAAACATATCTCTCTCGCTCAATGGGCTGACCTGATATTAATTGCCCCGGCTACAGCGAATATTATTGGTAAAATTGCTCAGGGTATTGCTGATGATATGTTGACTACGACAGTTATGGCTTCTAATACAAAAGTCATCTTTGCCCCGGCAATGAATAAAAACATGATATCTAACCCTTTGTATCAGCAGAATGTGGAAAAATTGACCGCCTTAGGATACGAATTTATCGATGCAGAATATGGCCAATTGGCCTGCGGGGAAGTAGGAGAGGGCAGATTAGCAAATATCGAAGATATAGTAAATAAAGTTGGCTACGTTCTTACTTTTAAAAATGATTATAAAGGTAAGACTGTATTGGTTACTGCTTCCTGTACCAGAGAGCCGATTGATAAAGTAAGATTTCTTTCTAACTATTCTTCCGGTAAGATGGGATTTGCTTTGGCAAAGATTGCCCGGGCGAGAGGGGCAAAGGTTATTCTGATAACCGGATCAACTTGTTTGCCTGCCCCCAAGGGGATTACCACAGTTTCAATTGAAACTGCAGAAGAGATGAAAAAGGAAGTTTTTAAATACTTTTCAGAGTCAGATATAATAATTTCTGCTGCTGCAGTGGCTGATTTTCGACCCAAAGAAGTATTTGCTGGGAAAATTAAAAAAGAAAAAGACGAAAATCCGCTCATTGAATTAGAAAGAACTTCCGATATCCTCTATGAATTAGGAAAGAAAAAGGGAGATAAAATATTAGTTGGATTCGCCGCGGAAACAGAAAATATGGAAGAAAATGCCCTTAAAAAATTGAAGGAAAAAAGATTAGATCTAATTATCGCAAATGATATATCATTAAAAGAAGCAGGATTTACCTCAGACAATAATAAGGCCAACCTGATAAATAGCACAGGAATAGTCCAGGAATTACCCTTGATGACAAAAATTGATATGGCCGGAAAGATATTAGATGAGATTTTAAAAATAAAGTGACTAATAAAAATAATGAGTTTATTAATATGCATGGTGATAAAAAATATGCTGAAATAGTAATCTTGGAATATAATTTTAATAAAATATTCCACTACTGTATTCCCCGGGATTTAAAAGATCATATATCGCTTGGTTCAAGAGTAACGGTGCCTTTTAGAGGCAAAGTGACCACAGGATGCGTAGTGGGATTCTTAGTGGAATCAGATGTTAAAAACTTAAAAGATATCCGGCAAGTAATCGATAAAAAACCTCTTCTTGCTCCCCAGGTAATAAAATTAACCAAATGGATTTCACATTATTATCTTTGTTCCTGGGAAAAGACTTTAAACTATGTTATTCCTAAAACCCGCAAGGCCTGGCTTAGCAAATTCGATATCATAGACATACCGCCTCTAATGCCTTGGCTACCCGAAGAGGATAAATTCTCAGACCATAAAATAATATTTTCTGCAGCAGCAGAAACAGCGGAAGAAAAAAAAGTATCTAGTAGAAAATTAAAAAATATAGAAAATACTGTTGATTCAAAAAAATTTCAGACAATTCTGCTACGGGGAAATGATTTTAACGGCAGGATGAAAATCTATTTAAGATGTATCCGAAAGACCCTAAAAGAGGGGAGGCAGACTATTATATTGGCTCCTACCGAATCTCATCTATCGGAATTAGCTGGTCTGCTGGAAAAAGAGTTTAAGGATAATATGGTAGTCTTTGATGAAAAGTTAGACCAGAAGGCTAAATATCAGGAATGGATTAAAATAAGAAATTCTCGGGTAAGTATCAGCCTGGGGATGAGGTCATCCATATTCGTCCCCTTTGAGAGATTGGGATTGATTATCGTGGAGCGGGAACATAGCAGCCTGTACAAAGAAGAAAGATCTCCCCGCTATAATGCCCGTGAAGTGGCTATAAAGCGGGCAGAATTGGAGAACATCCCCATCTTTCTGAGCAGTGAAACACCGTCGATAGAATCTTACTGGAATGTTCGGGAAAATAATTTTATGGAGGCGGAGTTGAACACCGGAGGGGAAAGAGAAAATCTATTAAAAAAAACCATAATAGATATGACCCAGGAAAAATCCAAAAGAAAGATAGTAAGCTATGAACTTCAGCAAGCCATTTCCAGAAGTTTAAAGAATAAAAGGCAGGTCGTGCTTTTTTTAAACAAGAGGGGTTTTTCGAGTTTTATGATTTGCAGCCAGTGCGGACATATACCCAAATGTCCCGATTGCAACACTTCCCTTTCTTATCACTTGGATATTCAAAAAAGGGCTCAACTGATTTGCCATAACTGCGGGAAAAAGGCAAAAGTAATGGAGGTTTGTGCTAAATGCGGCAGTAAAGAGATTCGCCCCCTGGGGATGGGAACCCAAAAATTAGAGAGTGAAATCAAGAAGATGTTCACCCGGGCTGAAATAAGGCGCCTGGATCGGGATTCGTTAATTAAAGATGATGATTATCGGCAAATCCTGGAAGAATTCAATCGGGGAAGTACCGATATATTGATAGGTACCCAGATGGTATTAAAGGGAGTGGATTTTAATAATGTAGATTTAATAGGGATTATTTCCGCTGATACTCTGTTGAATCTACCGGATTATCGTTCAGGGGAAAAGACCTTTCAGTTGCTTAGTGCGGTTATTTCCTCTTTCAGGGAAATCAGCTTTCCCAAAGAAGTGATTGTCCAGACCTTTAACCCCAAAGATCACTGTATAGTTGCCTTGAGAGAAGAGAATTATAATTATTTTTACCAAAAAGAAATTGAATTACGGAAAGAACTGGATTATCCCCCCTTCACCCATATTATTAAAATCGTGATTTTAGGAGAAGAGAGGGAAGTGGTTAAACATAAAGCGGAATATCTAATCAGTTATTTGGAAGCCCTCCGCAAAGACAAAGAGTCTGCGGAATTTAAATTGCTGGGTGCCGTAGATATGGTATTATGGAAATCGAGAAACGATTTTAAAGTACAATTTTTAGTAAAAGTAAAAGATTTAGAAAGATTTAATCAGGCATTCAAGGAAAAATATGATAAAATGTTATCAAACCATTTTGACCAAAAAAACAGGTTAACCATTGATGTGGACCCGGTAAAAATGTTATAAATATAGGATGATTACCTAGATTAATTAAATAATTACACTGATTAGAGAATGATTTCATAGATAAGATAAGGATGAGTATATAGATTGAGCAGTGTAATCACCTAAAAGTTATGGGAGAAAAATATGGCAATATTGGAAATTAAAGTATACGGTGATCCCGTTTTAAGAGAGAAATCAATCCCGGTTACAGAAATAACCCAGGAAATATCGAGTCTTATAAAAGACATGGCGGAGACTATGTATACTTCCTCTGGAGTGGGTCTTGCTGCCCCACAAGTCGGAGTGCCAAAAAGAATTATTACTGTTGATGGAGATGAAGAGGGATTAATGGTGTTAATAAACCCGGAGATTATTAAAAGTGAGGGAGAAGTTACAGTAGAAGAGGGGTGTTTGAGCGTTCCCGGTGTCTATAGTGATATTATGCGTTCCTCAAAAGTAACAGTTAAAGCACTTAATGAAAACGGAGATCTGGTCGTGCTTACCAAAGAAGGACTGATTGCTAGGGCGCTTCAGCACGAAATCGATCATCTGAATGGAGTATTGTTTGTCGATAAAATAGGAAGACTGGAAAGAACGATTTTGTTAAAAAAATTAAAGAAGGAAAAACAATTAAAAAAGGGTGACAAGCAACCTCTGTCATAGTCCCCTCTCCCCTCGGAGGGAGAGGGTTAGGGTGAGGGGGAATCGTAAGGGCGTGTGATAATTATGTTTAAAATTATATTTATGGGAACAGCAGATTTTGGCGCACCGGCTTTAGAGAAACTTGCAGATAATAAAGAAAATAAAGTTATGATAGTTACCCAGCCAGACCGTCCTCAGGGACGTGGCAGGAAAATATTACCCAACCCCATTAAAAAAGTTGCACTTTATAAGGGATTAGGGGTATTTCAGCCGGAAGATATTAATGCTGAAGAATCCTTAAAAAGGTTGGAAGAGTTTAACCCGGATATTATCCTGGTGATTGCTTATGGTCAGATTCTTTCCCACCGTGTCTTAAATATTCCCAAGATAGGATGTATTAATATTCACGGCTCACTTCTACCGAAGTATCGGGGTGCTGCTCCTATCAACCGGGCTATTATAAACGGTGAAAAAGAGACTGGAATAACTTATATGTTTATGAATGAGAAAGTAGATGCCGGAGATATCATCTTTCAGAAGAAGTTAGATATCTTGCCGGATGAGACCTGCGGGGAACTCTATTACAGACTGTCTACTCTAAGCGCCGAAACCCTTCCCATACTTTTTGAAAAAATAAAAAGCGGAAAGATAGATAGATTTACCCAGGATATTAAGCTGGTAACTTTAGCCCGAAAGATGAACAAAGCAGAGGGAAAAATAGACTGGAGCGATAAAGGAGAAAAGGTTTATAATCTAATCAGAGGAATTACTCCTTATCCCGGTGCCTTTACCTATTACCATGGCAGAAAGCTGAAAATTACCCGGGCAAGATTTCTGGATGATTATCAGGGTGAAACGGACACAGGTTCAAGTTCCCCCAAACCCGGCAGAGTAGTTAAAACTGAAAAAGATGCTATTTTGATCTCTACCGGAGATAAGGGAATTATAAAAATATTAAAGCTGATTCCTGCCGGCTCAAAAGAATTAACCGCTGAGCAATTCGTCAACGGTTACAAGATTAAAGCAGGAGATGTATTAGGTGAGTGATATAAAATACACGTAGGACAGGCGTCTCGCCTGTCTATTAACGGTGAACAACAGGAGGTTTTTATGTTTTTTTTCGACAGCACTATATTTATTTTAATACCAGCCATAATTTTAACCATTTATGCCCAATGCAAGGTTAAAACAACTTA
>Ga0268277_1000587_pt1 | contig 28415 bp, 24 predicted proteins | sample saktaG_5_FD_190132 | JGI IMG/M metagenome (GOLD analysis project Ga0268277, IMG submission 190132) | Saline water microbial communities from Sakinaw Lake, British Columbia, Canada - sak_2010_1_5_50m | ecosystem: Environmental > Aquatic > Non-marine Saline and Alkaline > Saline ... | reverse complement strand
TTTCCTCTTTCCTCTTTCAGCTTTCCTCTTTCAGCTTTCCGCTTCCCGCTTCCCCCCGTACACCTCAAACTCCAGCAGCCGGCACTCGATCGGGCCATTGAAGACGGGTCGCAAGCTCGATGCCTTGAGGCCGATTTTGACCGAGAGGGCGCGGTTTCCAGCCAGGACGAACGTCCGCCAGCCGGCGCAACGGGAACGGATGAATGCGCCGATCCGGACGTAGAGCGGTTCGAGCTCCTCGACCGTCCCCAGACGCTCACCGTATTCGGGGTTCAGAAACAGAATGCCGGGGTTCTCGGGCAACGGGGTGTCGGCAAAGTCGCACACGGAGAAACGGATCATCTCGCGGACGCCCGCCATACCGGCGTTGGCTTCGGCGCCACGCACGGCGTCGGGGTTGATATCGGTGGCGATGATCGGTGGCAGACCGTCGGTCCGTTCGTTGGCGCGTGCGTGGGTGATGAGCACATGCCAAGCGGAGGCCGGTTTGAGCCCGCGCGACGGCAGAGGCGAGGCCGAGGCGAGTTTGACGGTGCCGTCGGCTTGCGGAATCCAGACGCCGCGGGTCAGTTGTTTGCGCGTCTGAGCGGCGTCGTCTTTGTCCCCAAACCCCTTGAGCCCCATAAAGGCGAAATGGGTGCGGAACGAACCGGGCGCACGGCGGCGGGCGATCAGCGCGGCCTCAATGGCGGGTGTGCCGCTGCCGCACATCGGAACGACAAACGGGGTGTCGGCCTGCCAGCCCGAGGCGATGACGCAGCCGGCCGCAAGGGCCTCCTGCATCGGGGCCGCGCCCGGTTGCAGGCGGTAGCCGCGCCGGGTGAGCGGCTCACCGGTGGTGTCGATACAGATCCGCAGGTCGTCTCCGTGCCAGTAAATGAAAATCGCCGCGCCTTCAAAGGTGTTATCCGAGTCGGGCCGGGCGCCGCGGGCGCGGCGAAAACGGTCGGCGATGGCGTCCTTGGCCTTCAGGGCGGGCATGCGGGTGTCGCGAATGCTGTCCACATCCCAGACGTGCGCGCCAACGGAAAACCGCCCGTCGACGTCCAGAATGTCTTCCCACGGAATCTCGCCCACCGCCTCGTACAGGTGGAGCAGCGTGTAAGCGCGGACCGAACGGATCGGCCAGAGCACCCGCTGGGCGGAGCGAAGCCAGAGGTTCAGGCGCATGGCGTCAATCATCGTGCCGCGGGTCAGGACAGTCGTCTCGCCGCACTCCCCCACCGGGAACCCGAGCGCCCGAATCTCGGTCGCCACCTGATCGGGCATGCCCGAGGCGCAAGCCACGACGAGGGTGTTGGTGGAATTCCAGAGGTTGACGGGGTGTGATTTCATGGAGAAGCGGTTTCCGGAGACGACGTGATAATGCGGACGCCGGGCAGGCGGTCGATCGCGCGGACCCACCCGTTGGTCCAGTCGGTGCCGACATCGAACGCGGCGGGGTCGGGGCGGAGGTCGTCGGGCGTGCCGAGCTCCCCATCCGGCCCCCTGGAGCAGAGCCGGATCGATCCGTCGGGTTCCCGCGCATAATGATACGGGCCGTGCCACGGGTCGTCGCGCAGGCGGCGGATGTAAGGCCCGATCCAACCGGGCTCGCGGTAATCGTTGCACAGGCTCAGGAGGCCGTAGGTCTCCGCATTCGGCCAGCGGCCGACGTGGAAGCGGTAGCGGCCGAGGGCGATCGCCAGCACGTTCAGATCGCGCAGGGCGCGCCGATGGGGAATGCCCGGCTCGGGCTCGCTGGCGCGCCGGTCGGCCATGCCGATCAGCAGCGATCCAAGACAGGCGAGCAGGATCACCGCGCCGAAAAGCACCCGCGGATTGTAAAACGCGCGTGGATTGGGAGCCGTGCGGATTTCGGCCAGCTTCACATGGGCCTCACGGTTGATCCGATAGCACGCCCGGCGGCGCGCGCGCCGCACGTCAGGGGCAGACGCAGTCGCAACCCGCAGCGACTTGCCACAGGAGGGACAGGCTGAGGGCAATTCCCCGCCCAGATCGGTTCGGCAGAATGGGCAGCGGTAGCGCATCAGGGGTCGAGGTTTTCGAGCGCGAGGGTGTCGAGGTCGATTCGGCGGTAGTAACAGTTACGCGGTTCACCCGCGCGGTTCTGAGTGTGACAGATGCCGCCGCGCCGGGGGCGGACCCGGTACAGGAGCGAATTCTGCTCGCAGTTGACGCGCGCCTCAATCAGGTCAAAGATCTCGCCAGAGGTCTTGCCCTTCTCCCAGAGCTCATTGCGCGAGGTGGACCACAAAACAAGCGTTCGCGCCCGGAATGCCTGCCGCATGGCCCGCTCGTTGGTGTAGGCGACGAGAATCACCTCGTGCGTGTCGGCATGCTGCACGGCCACCGGAATGGCGTCCTTGCATGTCTCGGTGATCTTCACCAGTTTGCCGAAATCCAGGGTCAGCTCGCTCCCCTCTTCGAGTGTCTTCACAAGTCAAATCCTCTCCTGTCGCCGTTTGCAGGCGTCCGCCCCCGCGCACACCACGAGAATGACCGGGCCGCGCCTGAATCGTGAGGCGTTCTCACACGCAGATCGAAACTATAGCACAGAATCACGCCATGTCCCAAGAACGGAGTTAGAATTGCTACGGGCGCATACTAGGGCTTGTCACCCGAGCCCAGTTCCCGTATGCTTTTCCCACGGCTGGAGAGTTGCTGCTGTCGCGCAGCTCGGCCGGGGAGGAATCATCATGTTTACCGGCACATACACCGCCATCGTCACGCCTTTCAACCAAGACGGTTCGATCGACTTCGGTTGTCTTCGGTCACTGATCGCCTGGCAGATCGCATCGGGTGTGGATGGCCTTGTCCCCGTCGGCACCACGGGCGAATCGCCGACCCTCGAATGGGATGAACATCTGAAGGTCATCGAGGCAGCGGTCGAGGCCGTCGCCGGCCGTGTCAAGGTGATCGCCGGAACCGGCGCCAATTCCACCGCCGAGGCCCTCCTGCTCACCCGGAGCGTCCTACAGATGGGGGTCGACGGCACGCTGCAGGTGACACCCTATTATAACAAGCCCAACCAGGAAGGGCTCTTTCGGCACTTCTCCGCCGTGGCCGACCTCGGGCTTCCCGTTGTCCTCTACAATGTGCCGGGGCGGTCTTCGCGCGAAATCGCCATCGAGACGGTCGCCCGGCTCGCCGCCCACCCCACGGTCGTCGCCATCAAGGAAGCGGGCGGCAGCGTCGAGCGGGTCAGCGCCATCGCCGACGCCTGCGACCTCGCCATCCTCGCCGGCGATGACGGCCTCGCCGTGCCGATGATCAGCGTCGGCGCCGTCGGCCTGATCAGCGTGGCATCCAATGTCGCGCCGCGCGAGGTCTGCGACATGGTCCGCGCCGCCTGCGACGGCGACTTTCGCGCCGCCCGCGCCGCCCACCGCCGCCTCTATCCGCTTTTCCGCGACCTGTTCATCGACACCAATCCGATTCCGGTGAAAGCGGCCCTCGCGCTGCTCGGCCGCTGCCCCGAATGCTACCGCCTTCCGCTCTGTGAGGCGTCCCCAAAAATCCGCGCGCAAATCGAGTCTACCCTCCACGCGCTCAACCTGGTGTAAAACCCATGACAAAAATCGCTATTCTCGGTGCGGCGGGCCGCATGGGCCAAATGTTGATCCGCTGTGCCACGCGTATCCCGGACGTGCGCGTGATCGGAGCCTGCGAACAGGCCAGGCATCCCGCGCTGGGCCACGACGCCGGCGTGGTCGCGGGGGCCGGGCCCCTTGGGGTTTCCCTCACCGAGGCCTGGACCGCCGATGCCGATGCCGTCATCGACTTCACCTTCCATGCCGCCGTTACAGCCAATCTGGCCCGCGCGGTCGCCAACCGCCAGGCCGTCGTGCTCGGCACCACCGGGCTCACCGATGACGAGAAACAGCGCGTCACCGATGCCGCGCAGGTCATCCCCATTGTCTGGGCTCCCAACTTCAGCCTTGGCATCAACCTCCTCCTCGATCTGGTCCGCCGCGCCGCCGCCGTCCTAGGCCCCGTCTACGACGCCGAAATCGTGGAAATGCACCACCGGCTCAAAAAAGACGCGCCCAGCGGGACCGCGCTCGGACTCGCCGAGGCCTTGGCAGCCGGCCGCGGCGTGGACCTCCGGGCGGTCGCCATCTACGGACGCGAAGGGATTGTCGGTGAACGCCCCCGCGGGGAGATCGGCATTCATGCCATCCGGGGTGGCGATGTCGTGGGCGACCACACCGTCATTTTTGCGGCTGACGGCGAACGCGTCGAGCTCACCCACAAGGCATCGTCCCGCGAAGCCTTCGCCAACGGCGCCCTCCATGCCGCCACCTGGATCCGCAGCCAACCCGCCGGACTCTATACGATGCGGGATGTGCTGGAGTTAATCCCATGACTTCTGAATCCGCCCTCTCCCTCGGCAGCAACCTCGGCGACCGGCTCGGGTGGCTGCAGACGGCCCGCGATGCCCTCGCGGCGCTCCCCGAAACGCGTCTGCTCGCCTCGTCACGGGTCTACGAGACCGAGCCGGTGGAGGTGCCCGAGGCCTGGCGCGCCGACGCTTTTCTCAACGCCGTGGTGGTGGTCCGGACCGGCCTCACACCCGACGCCTTTTCCGATGCGGTCCATGCGGTCGAGGCGTCGCTTGGCCGAACCCGCGGACCCGAACGGCACGTCCCGCGAACCGTTGACATCGACATCCTCTACGTGGGAGACCTCGTCTCCGACCGACCCGTGCTTCGCCTGCCCCATCCCGAATGGGCGCGCCGGCGCTTCGTCTGCGCCCCGCTCGCCGATGTCCGCCCCGATCTCATCCTTCCCGGCCAGACCCTGCCCGTCAGGGCCATCCTCGCCGCGCTCCCCACCCGCCCCACTGCGGTTGCCGCCGCCCGCCAATGGGAATAGACCGGAATCGCGGCATGCGCCCGTGTGGGTGAGTGGGTGAGTGGGTGTGTGTGTGTGTGGGTGTGTGTGGGTGTGTGTGGGATCGACGAATAAGGCGAGAATTCGGCCCCGATACCGATAGCGATTTCGACTCACTGTTGGGATACGGAGGGATAAGATGAGAATAGAAGAAGAGCGTCTGGACATCATGCAGAACCTCGAATTCGCCGTTGCGCGTTTTTACAGGCAGCACGCAGAGATGACGGACTTCGCCGTCCTCCAGACGTATGAAACGTTGCTGCAAGTATACTCAGCGGAAATCACCGGCCGGTCTCCGAAGCCGGTTGCAGCAGACAGATTGGAGGCAGAACTGCTGCGGGACGTGAAGCAGATGTGTGAATGGCGGTTGGGGCGAAGCGCCTTGGCGCCTTCCCACGATGAAGTCCCAGCGTGTGAGCCCCTTGATGTGCCCACGCTCATTCTGTGTCTCAAGAGGCTTGTCAAATCGGTGAACAAGTGGACCAAACACGGTGGCCGGCGAGGGTATCTGGCCTTCATGTCGCAGTTCATCCCATGACACCCCCGACAATGGCCTGCTCCCGTATTGCTCACCCGCGCGGACGTGGGTGGGTCGCTCTGTTTCTCTGTCCCCGACCCCGATTTGGAACCCGATAGCGGCTGCCAGTGTTAGAATTGCTGGCGTCCCTTGACGCTGCCGATGCGAAACGCTATAGTCAACCCCGGAGCATGGGAGCCCCGCCTGATGATCTCGGCACGGTGGCCGGTTATGGCCCCGTCACGCCGCCGCCCTGCAGCACGCCGATCCGCGTTCTGCGCGGGAACCCTCCCTTGAAAAACAGTATGTCACTCCTTGAATTGGAGTCCCTCTGCAAGCGCTATGGCGATCTTGACACCCCCGCCGCGATCCGTGTGCTGGACCGCATCAGCTTGACGGTGGATGACGGGGAATCGCTCGCGATCATCGGCCCCTCCGGCTGCGGGAAAAGCACGTTGTTGAACCTCATCGGCGGTCTCGACCGGCCGACGTCGGGATCGGTGACGCTGGCCGGCCGGGAACTCGGGCGTCTCCCCGAGGAGGCGTTGGCCGACGTGCGCAACCGCGAGATCGGCTTCGTCTTTCAACAGCATCTGTTGCTGCCGCAATGCACCGTGCTGGAGAATGTGCTGCTCCCGACGCTGGCCTCCCGCCGGTCCCGCGCGGAACGCCGGGCGGATGCCGATCGGGCGAGGGCGCTGCTGGCGCGCGTCGGACTCGGCGACCGACAGAACCATCGCCCGGGACAGCTCTCCGGCGGCGAGTCGCAACGGGCCGCCGTCGTGCGGGCGCTGATCAATCAGCCCCGGCTGCTGCTGGCCGACGAGCCCACCGGCTCGCTCGACGCGGCGGCGGCCCGGACGCTCGGCGACCTGCTCGCCGAACTCAACCGCGATGAAGGCGTCACCCTTCTCGTCGTGACCCACAGCGTGGAACTGGCCCAGCGCATGACGCAGGTGTATCGACTCGAAAACGGGAGACTGGAAAGGGGTTAGGCGATGGGGGCGGCCTTTCTATCGGGATGCCTCAGACGCCTTCTTTGGCCATGAATCAGATCCATTATCTCCTGCGCAGCCTCCGCTTCTACCGTCGCACCCATCTCGGCGTGGTGACGGGGGCGGCACTGGCATCGACGGTGCTGATCGGCGCGCTGATGGTCGGCGATTCCGTCCGTCACAGCCTCACCCGCCTGACGTGGACGCGGCTGGGAGGCAGCGATTTCGTCGTGGCGCCCCCGGAACGGTTATTCCCGGCGAACCTGGCCGATCGTCTGCGCGCGGGAGAGACGGACCGGATCGCGGCCGTGCTGCTGCTCAACGGGGTGGCGCTGTCGCCCGAAGGCGATCGCCGCGTCAATGATGTGCAGGTGGTCGGCGTCGACGACGCCTTCTGGGGGCTGGCGCCCGAACCCACGGCTCCTCCCATCCTGGCGGACGGCACCTGTCTGTTGAATGAGGCCCTGGCCATCCGTCTGGGCTGGGCTGCGCCGGACGGCGCTTTTGTGTTGCGCCTGCGCAGACCCGGCGGACTCCCCGTCGACATGACACTCGCCCTGCGGGAAGATGACGTCTGGTCGCGGCGTCTGCGCGGGGTCGGCGTGCAGGGGCCCGGCGCGTTCGGCCAGTTCACGCTCAAGACCACTCAAATCACGCCGCCGACCGTCTTCCTTCCCCTGTCATGGCTCAGCGCACAACTCGATATCGCGGGGCGCGCCAATGTCCTGTTGATCCAGCGAGGCGCCGGGACCACCACCCCGGGGACCGTGCAGAGACGGCTGGATGCGTGTTGGCAGCTTGCCGATGCAGGGCTGCGCCTCGCACCCCTGCCCGCGGGGGGCGTCGAGTTGTTGTCCGACCGGGTGTTTCTCGCGCCGGCCGTCGTCGCCGCCGCATGCCGTGCCGTGCCGGAGGCCTTTCCCATCATCACGTATTTTGTCAACCGCATCACCTCCGGCGACCGAACCACCCCCTATTCATTCGCGAGTGCGGCGGGCCCGCCCCGCGTCCCCGATACGCTGGCGGAGCACGAAGTGCTGATCAACGACTGGCTGGCGGAAGATCTGGGGATCACGATCGGCAGCCCGGTGGCGCTGGCCTATTATGGGGTGGATACCGGTGGCCAACTGGAAGAGCAAACCGAGACCTTTACCGTCGCTGGCATCGTACCGACCGCCGACGTTGCCGAAGCCGACCGACGCCTGACGCCCGACATTCCCGGCCTTTCCGCTGCCGCGAACTGTCGCGACTGGGATCCCGGCATTCCGCTCGATCTGAGTCGGATACGGGATCGTGATGAAGCGTATTGGGACGTCTACGGCCCGCTGCCCAAGCTGTATCTCGCGCGGGCGGCCGGCGAACGGCTCTGGCGCAACCGCTTCGGCACCTATACGGCCCTGCGCTTTCCCGCGGCGGCGGGAGATGCCGCCGCGGTCGCCGACGCGATCCGCCGGGAACTGCCCGCGCGCGACCTGGGTTTCGTCGTGCAGCCAGCGCGAGCGGCAGGCGTGGCCGCCAGCCGCGAGGCGGTCGATTTCGGTCAGCTTTTCACGGGGTTGAGCTTCTTTCTGATCATCGCCGCCGTTCTGCTGACGGCGCTCCTCTTCGCGTTCAGCGTGGAGCAGCGCGCGGAAGAGACCGGCACGCTCCGGGCGCTGGGTTTCCAGTCGCGCACCGTCCGCGGCCTGCTGCTCGACGAAGGGCTGGCGTTGGTCGTGGTCGGGACGGTCATCGGCGGATTCCTCGCCGTGGGCTACAACGCGGGGGTCCTGCGGGCGCTGCAGACGGTCTGGCGTGATGCGGTGCGCACCTCGGCTTTTCAGATGCATATCCGGCCCGTCTCGGTGGCGGTTGGCGGCGTCGCCATCGTGCTGGCGGCCATGGCGAGCATGGCGTGGGTGATTCGCAAACACGCGCGCGCGACCATCCGCGGGTTGGCCCCTTACGAAGGGGAGGCGGGTGTCAGCAGCCGCCGCACGGAGCGCCGGGTGTGGATCGCGGGCGGCCTCTGCCTGATGGCGGCCGCAGTTCTCGCGGTCGTGGTTCCCGCCCGTCAGGGAACCGCCGCCGCCGGCGCGTTTTTCGCGTCGGGCAGTCTGGTGCTGGCCGGCTTGCTCACGCTGGCCCACGGTGGCATGAGCCTGCTGCAACGGGCGGTCGCGCGCCGGGCGTTGAACGCGGTGCGGCTGGTGGCCCGCGGCGCGGCCCTGCGTCGCGGACGCAGCCTGGCCTGCATCGCGCTCATCGCGCTCGGCGTGTTCCTCGTCATCGCCGTCGCCGCCAACCGCCGCGGGGAGATCCGGGATCCAGGCGACCGGGCGAGCGGGACCGGAGGCTACGCGCTGTGGGGGCAGACAACGCTGCCGCTGGTGGACGACCTGAACAGCGCGCGCGGCCGCTCCCGGTACAAGCTGCCGGCCGACGCGACCACGGGGGCTGTCTTCACGCAACTCCGCCTGCGGGAAGGCGATGACGCGAGCTGCCTCAACCTCAACCGGGTGGCCACACCGCACCTGCTGGGCGCAGATCCGGCGCACTTTGACCGCCGCGGCGCCTTCACCTTTCTGCAACTGGCGGCGGGTGTCGATCCCGGGCATCCCTGGCTCGCGCTCGATGCCGATCTGGGGCCGGACACCGTTCCGGCGGTGGCCAATCAGGCCGACATCGTCTGGAGTTTGGGCCGGGCGGTCGGCGACACGCTGACCTACACGGACGAGGCCGGCCGGGCGTTCACGATCAAGCTCATGGCCGGGATGGCGCCGTCTGTTTTTCAAGGGCATCTGATCGTGGCGGAGCGGCACCTCAAGGAGCGATTTCCTGCATCAGGCGGAAGCCGCGTGCTCCTGGTGGACGCTCCCCCGAACCGCCGCGAACCGCTTGAGCGCATGCTGACCCAACGGCTGTCGGGTCTCGGTCTTGCCTGTGAGCCCACGGCGCACCGTCTGGCGGGCTTCAACAGCGTGGAAAACACCTACCTTTCGATCTTCATGCTGTTGGGCGGGTTGGGCGTGTTGCTGGGCAGCGCCGGGCTGGGCGTCGTCGCCGCGCGCAACATCTTCGAACGGCGAGCGGAACTGGCGTTGTTGCGCGCGATCGGGTTTCGTCGCCTCCACCTCGTGTTGCTGGTCTTCGCGGAGCATGGCGCGCTGGCCGTCGCCGGAGTGGCGGTGGGCGCGTTGGCGGCGGCGGTGGCCGTGACGCCCGCGCTGCTTTCACCCGAAACCGTTGTGCCGTGGGCCGGTCTGTCGCTGACGCTGGGGGCCGTGTTGTCGGGCAGCCTGCTCTGGATCGGCCTGGCCATTCAGGCCGCGCTGCGCGGGCCATTGATTTCGTCCCTGCGCAGCGAATGATCTGGAGGGAGGGAGTGGGTATTTGGTAACATCTGTGGCCACGTTACTTCTCGAGGCGCTTGCAAAACCCCCTCTGGGGTGTTTGCAAGCGTCTCTCTCGACGAAAGGAAAAGGGGTTCAGTATGCGGGAACATAGCGCGTCATCCGGTTTTGGGTTTTTGTATCTGGCGATCATGTGTGCGGTGGCGGCACTCGGATCAACCGTGCGGGCGGCCGCGGCCGATTGGCCTCAATTTCGGGGACCGAATCGCGACGGCAAGGCGGGCAAAGGCCCCGCGTTGCTTAAAGCATGGCCGGAGGGGGGGCCGAAACAACTGTGGGTCAACGACGCACTGGGCGAGGGGTATGCGTCGGCGGCGATCGCGGATGGTCGCATTTACATCACGGGCATGGAGGGCAACGAAGGTTTCCTCTATGCGCTGGATCTGGATGGCAAGCAGCAATGGAAGACCTCCTATGGAAAAGACTGGGAGGGGGGATACCGCGGGGCGCGCACGACGCCGACAGTGCGCAATGGCAAGGTTTACCTCATGAGCGGATATGGCAAAGCCGCCTGCTACGACGCGAAGACCGGCGCTGAAATCTGGGCGGTGGATACGATGGCGACATTTGGGGCCGTCAACATCACGTGGGGCATCACGGAGTCGCCGCTCGTGCTGGAGGACCTGGCGATCTTCACCCCCGGCGGCCCGAAAGCGGGGATGGTGGCGCTCAATCCGAAGACCGGCGAGACGGTCTGGATCTGCGCGGAATTCGGCGACCCCTCGGGATATTGCTCGCCGATCCTCATCACGCACGGCGGCCGGAAAATCATCGTGCAGCTTACGGGCACCACGTTAGTCGGCATTGCCGCCGACACCGGGAAACTGCTGTGGCGCGAGACGCGCGCGCCGGTTCCCTCCTACAATATTCAGGCGACCGCACCCGTGTACGCCGATGGGCGGATCTATGTCACCTCCGGATATGGCGGCGCGCGTGGCGAAATGTACCTGTTGAGCGAGGACGGCGCCAGCGTGAAATCGACCTGGCGCGATTCGGCGTTGGATTGTCATCATGGCGGGCTCGTGTTGCTGGACGGCTTGATCTACGGCGCCGCCGATGGCAACAACCGCAACCAATGGGTGTGCCTCAAGCTGGAAACCGGGGAGGTTGTCGCCAAAACCGGGGCGGTGGGCAAGGGCTCGCTCGCGTTTGCCGACGGCATGCTCTACACCTTGGGGGAACAGGGGCTGATGGGGTTGGTCGATCCCGATGTAAATAACTTCCACATGGTCTCGTCGTTCAAGATTCCAGGCGGCGGCAGCGGACCGCACTGGGCCCATCCGTCCATCGCGGACGGACGCTTGTACATCCGACACGGCACCCGTCTGTTCGCCTACGATATCAAGGCCGAGTAGCGAATGACCGGGCTTGTGCGTGGGTGCGTGTGTGTGTGGGGGGGGGCGCATGACAGTGTGTGGGTGTGTGAGTGGATGAGTGCGCAGAACCTACAGCGGTTGCTTGGTCTGCGGAGCTACAACACGGCTTGGTATTGCCTGCACAAACTGCGTCGGGCTATGGTGCGGCCTGGGCGGGAGCGCCTTTCCGGCATCGTGGAAAGGGCAATGTCGGCAAAGAACACCTTCAGGACTACTTGAATGAGTTTACGTTCAGGTTCAACCGGCGGAGTGCAAGAAACCGCGCGTCATTATTTGCTTGACTGGCTTCTGCAATAGCCGGGTTACAGGTTCTCACGCATTTAATTGCTGCTTGTTTGCAAACAGCAATCGTCATACACTTGCCGCACTCGTCATACACTTGCCGCACTCGTCATACACTTGCCGCACTCGTCATACACTTGCCGCACGAGGCATAAAACGCTATTCGTTCGGTGGCAGATGAAAACGGATTGTCCCCAAGCGCAAAGGGATGTACTATTCCCGCATGACAACAGCACTTCAGGAACTTGAGACGTTCTCCGTCGCGGAACGCGTGCAGATCGTGGAGGATCTGTGGGACAGCATTGCGCGAAGTAATGCGAATCTTCCCGTCCCGCAGTGGCAGAAGGATGAACTGGCCCGACGGAAGGAACGCTACCTGCGGAATCCCGATTCGGGCGAAACCTGGGATCAAGTCAAGCAGTCCATCCTCCAACCGAGATGACCGAGACACCCATCCTTCTCCCCGAAGCCAAGGCAGACGCCGCGAACGCCTACCTCTGGTACGAGGAACAATCGCCGGGACTCGGCAGCGAGTTTCTACGCTGCGTCGAGACGGCCCTTCTTGCGATACAGCGAAACCCTCTCATCTATCCGACGGTTCTTGAGTCTTACCGCAGGTCGCTTGTCCGTCGATTTCCCTTTGCCATCTTTTTCGAGTTTGCGCCGAATCAGAATCGCTGCGTCGTCTACTCGGTCTTCCATTGCTCCCAAGACCCGGAGAAGTGGAGGAGTCGACTGCCCACATAGCAAGCAGCGAAGGCCCGTCCCTGATACACATTATGGAGCCTCATCGCTGACGATACACGCGGATCACCTCAGCGACCATGCGGGCGAGGCTGTACGTTTCGACGACCGCCTTCCGACCGGCCGCCCCATAGCGCGCGGCCAGCGCGGGATCCGTCAACAGGGGCGCCAACGCCCCGGCCAGCGCCGCAGGGGTGGTCCCGTCGTAAATCACACCCCCGCCGGTCGCGGCGACAATCTCCGGATAGGCGCCCACCCGGGGCTGCACCACGGGAACACCGCAGGCCATGGCCTCGATCTGAAATAACCCGAAGGCCTCGGGTCGGGTCGCGGGCACCGAAAGGACGCTGAGCGAGCGAAGAAACGCGCTGCGATGCGGTTCGCGGAAGGCGTCGACGAAGGCGACGGCCGAGGCCTGTCCGGATGCGGCGATGCGTGCGTGGAGGCGTTTGAGAAAGGGGGTGCCTGCCCCGCTGTCGCCGCCTGTGATGCGCAACTGGAGGGTGGCCAGTTCGGGCCGGCCGCGCAACAGCAGGAAGGCTTCGAGCAACGTGTCCAGGCCGCGCGAGGGCGTCAGTTCGGAGAGAAAACCGAGGGTCGGCGTTTCCGGCGGCGCCGCCGGTGGCGAGAAGGCGTCCACATCGATTCCGATCGGGATGGTGCTACACCGGGACGCCGCCAGGCCCAGGCGCGCCCGCATGATTTCGGAATAGGTGGCGCTGACCGGAAGGAACCTGTCGACCGCATGACTCAGTGCCTTGACGCGTGCCCAGCAGCGTTCGCGATAGTCCGGGGGGAGCGCGTCCAGCCAAGTGTCCTCGTCCTGCAGCGTACAGACGATCCGGGCGCCAAAGGTCTCGCGCAGGGGAGGTGCCAGCCCCAGCAGAAGCGCATTGGAGATGTGGATGATGTCGGGTGGCGGTTGCGTCTTCAGCCATGCGGCCATCTGATCGAGGGCGTCACGGTGACGGCCCTCCCGCCCCTCGAGCATGCCGAGCGTAAGATCGCCGAGACCCGCCGCCTGTGTGGAGCCAGCCCGTGCAGCCGCCCAGCGGAGCACGCCCGGAGTGTCCAGCAGGCGGCGCCAGGCCCGGGGGAGCCGGCGGTAAAACGGCAGCTTTTGCTGCAACCAGGTGTTGACCGCGCCGAAGAATACCGGCGACTGAGCCACCGCGCTGTCGGCCAGTTCCATGGAGGGGAGGTACATGGGGACGAACAGCACGTCGTGGCCCGCCGCCTGCAGCGCTTTGACGAGACCCATGTCGCGAACGCAGTTCTGACAGTAAAATCCGCCGCCCGATCCCGGCACGATGTGGACGATGTTCATGGAGGTTCTCCGAAGGCATAGACGACGCCGTCCGCCGCGACGGCCACGATCCACCCGTCCACCACAGCCACGGCGGCGGAGATCGGACTGCCGACCAGATACGACCACACGGTGGCGCCATCGCCGAAGCGGAGCATCGTGAGCCGTCCGTCGCGCGCGCCGAACAGGATGCGATCCCCGGCGACCACCGGCGAGCTGTCGATCTCGTCCTGAGCCTGGAAGCGCCAAATCTCCTGGCCCGTATTGCGGGAGAGGCAATGGACGAATCCCGCACGACTCGCCGCCAGCACGCGTGTCTCGGTCACCGCGACCGATGCAAAGAACGCGGGGGCATCCTTCTCCGCGAAGCGCCACAGCACCTTGCCCGCAGTCGGATCCAGGGCCAACACCTCGCCGGCGTAATGGGCGACGTACGCCAGGCCGTCGCGGATGGCGGGGGAGCCGGCGACATAGGAGCCCGCCGGTATCGAAATGACGGATGTGCCATCGTTCAGGCGCACCGCATGCACCTGTTCGTCGCAGCCGCCAATCAGCGCAATCCCCTCGCCGACGGCCGGGAGCCCGTTGATGGCGTTGGGCGTCTCATACGCCCAGACTCCCGTCCCGGTGCGGGCATTCACAGCATGCAGGGAACGATCATGGCTACCGATCAGAATCAGGGGCGGATCGCCCGGCACCCGGTTGGCGCCACCCGTGATCTGGCCCTGCGTGGCATAGGTCCAGAGGCCGTTGCCCGACGCGGCGTCCAGCGCGTAGAGCCTGCCATCGAGATCCCCGATGTAGAGGACGCCCGCAGCCACGAGCGGCGACGCCTCAATGCCGGCGCCGGTCTTGAACGTCCAGAGCCGTGCACCCGTCGTCAGCCGCAGGGCTTGGACCGTACCGTCGGTCGCGGCGGCATACACGACGCCGTCATGGATCACGGGCGCGGCCAGAATTTCCGATTGCATCTCCACGCTCCAGCGGAGCACCGGTTTGGTGGGGACGCGCGCGGGCGTCGTTCCGGTCAGCGCCGCATCGCCTCGCGCAATCGGCCACGAGTTGCCTGTGGCCGCGACGCGTTCGTCGGCCCCGCTGATCAGCGGGGTCAGAATCAGCAACAGGAGCAATTGGGCGTAAAAATGGACTTTAGCCATGTGCGCACTCCTGTTGACACGCATTCGGCCCGGCGTCAGAACTCCTGCGCGCGCGCCGGTCGGCGGCCGTCAGCGCGCCGGTGGGGCAGGCCTCAATGCAGGCCGCCGCGACCCGGCTCAACCCCTTTGCCAGTGATTCATTGAAGGGCACGCCGACACGCACGGTAAAACCCCGGCCGATGAAGGTGAGCCCCAACGGTTCCCGGGCGGCGGTCGCGATCCGGACGCAGATGCCACAGGCGATGCATTTTCCCGATTCGTAACGCGTGCCGCCCTGACGCACGATCTCGACCGGCCGCCGCACGGCCGGTTTCCAGCCCCGCTGATTCGCCGCGTAGGCGTCGGCATAACGGCGCAGGAGGCAGGTGTCGGCCTTGCCGCAGTCGCAGTCGAGGCAGCGGGCCGCCTCGCGTCGCGCCTCGTCGGCCGCGTAAGCGCCGGTCGCGCGATCGGCGGGTTCCACGCGCGGACCCGGTTCGGCATCCGCCGCCAAGACCGCGAGCTCTTCCGGCGCCACCTCCCCGCCAAGCCGATGATTGTAGGGGTGCCGCACCCCGACGACGGCCTCGCCCCGCAGCATCTGCCCGACGGCGATGGCGGCGGCCTGCCCTTGGGCGACGGCCCTTACGGCCAGCCGCCCCGAAACCACCGCGTTGCCACAGGCAAAAATGACGGGATCGTCGGTGCGGTGGGTTTTCCTGTTCGCCGTGATCCCCGGCGCGCCACGTGCCGCCCCGACCTGCTGAGCGGAGCCCCCACCTGTTTTTCCCCAGGCGAGAATCACCGCATCAAAGCGCTGCTTCAGCTCGGGGAGCGTGATATCCCGGCCGATCTCCACACCCGTCTCAAGCGTCATGCCGGGAAGGATGATCTGCCGGATCTCCGCGTCGAGAACAGCCGGCGGCAGGGTGTCGTGGAGTTCCGGTGACCGCAGTCCGCCGCCGGCCACGTCCCGCTTTTCGAACACGGTGCACGCGTGCCCGTCGCGTCCCAACGCATACGCCGCCGCGAGGCCGGCCGGCCCCGCGCCGACCACGGCCACGCGGAAGCCGCTGGGATCGCGGCAGACGGGGACGTATGGAACGGCGGCGGACAAGTCTTCATCGGCCACGTACCGCTTGAGCCGGCAGATTCCGACCGCCGCATCCTGTGCGCGACGCCTGCATGCGTGTTCACAGGGCGCCGGACAAATCCGTCCCAAAACGGCGGGCAGCGCAATGTGCCGTTTAACCACGCGAATCGCCTCGGGCAGCCTTCCGGTGACGATGAGGCGCAGCATTTCGGGGATGTCCATGCCGGCCGGGCACGCGCGGGTACACGGTCCTTCGCAATCGCCGAGATGCTCCCCCAGCAGCAGTTCCAGTGCCGTGCGGCGCGCCTCGATCACCGTTGTGCTGGCCGTTGCGATCTGCATCCCTTCCCGTGCGACGGTTGAGCACGCGGGATGCAACTGGCCGGTCCGGAGGTCTTCGACCACGCACAGCATGCAGGACGTGACGTGTTCCAGACCGTCGCGATAGCAGAGCGCGGGCACGGCGATGCCGAGTCTGCGGGCTGCCGCCAGCAGGGTCGTTCCAGCGGGCACGTCCACCGTCCGTTGGTCAAGGGTGAGGGTTGCCATGTTTCACAATCTCGTTTCCCGACTTCACCACGATGGCGCCGACCGGACACATCGTCCGGCACCCGTCGCATCGAATGCACGTTTCGGGGTTGATCGCGTGCTTTTCGTAGGGGGTCACAGGAATGGCCTCCACCGGACACTGCTGCGCGCACCGGGTGCAGCCGATGCAGTCGTCGGTGACGTGATAGGTGATCAGCGCCTTGCAGTGACCGGACGGACACACGCCCGCGGCATGGGCTTCGTATTCGTCGCGGAAGTAGCGCAGCGTGGTGAGCACCGGATTTGGCGCTGTCTTGCCCAACCCGCACAGGCTGCCGCGTTTCACCACCGCCGATAGGCGTTCCAGAGCGTCGAGGTCGGCGGGTTTGCCGGTGCCGCCGCACAGCCGTTCGAGGATCTCCAGCATGCGCATGGTTCCGATGCGGCAGAAGGTGCATTTGCCGCATGATTCGTGCTGGGTGAACCCGAGAAAATAGCGGGCAATTTCCACCATGCAATCCGCATCATCCAGCACGACCAGCCCCCCCGAACCCATCATGGCGCCTGCCTCGACCAGCGCCTCGTAATCGATGGGCGTGTCGGCCAGCCGCGCGGGAATGCACCCGCCGGAAGGCCCCCCGATCTGCACCGCTTTGAGGCGTCGGCCGTCGGCAATCCCGCCGCCGATGTCATCGACGACCTGCCGGATGGTGATGCCCATGGGCACCTCGATCAGGCCCAGGCGGTTCACTTTGCCGGCGAGGGCGAAGACTTTGGTGCCGCTGCTGCGTTCGGTGCCCATGGCCGCGAAAGCCTGCGCCCCGTGCTTCAGTATCCAAAAGAGATTGGCATAGGTTTCAACGTTGTTGACCAGCGTCGGTTTGCCCCAGAGACCGGACTGTGCCGGGTACGGCGGTCGGAGCCGGGGCGTGCCGCGTTCACCCTCGATCGATCTCAGGAGTGCCGTCTCCTCGCCGCAGACGAAGGCGCCGGCGCCCTCCATGATCTGCAGGCGCAGGGAGAAACCGGTGCCGCAGACGGACTCGCCGAGGAACCCGCCCTGTTCGCATCGCGCGACGGCCTCTCGGATACGGGCGACGGCGAGCGGATACTCGTGACGGATGTAGAGAACGCCTTTACGGGCACCGACGGCATAGGCAGCGATGGCCATCCCTTCCAGGATGCGGTACGGGTAGCTCTCGAGGAGCATGCGATCCATGAAGGCGCCGGGGTCGCCTTCGTCGCCATTGAGAATGATGATTTTGTCGTCACCGGAAGCGGCGCGCACAGAGGACCATTTGGCGCCGGTGGGGAAGCCTGCGCCGCCGCGCCCGCGCAGGCCGCTGGCCCTGACGATCTCGATCACCTCCTCCGGTGTCCGCCGCGTGAGGCACTGCTGAAGCATCGTGAACCCGCCGTGACGCACGTATTCCTCGATGTCCATGGGATCCATCTGGCCGCAGTCTTCCAGCGCCACATGCTTCTGCGGCCCGATGAACGCGGCAATCGGCGGGTCACGATAGTCGATCCGATGGCGGGACGCCGGTTCCCAGGCTTCATCCGTGAAAAGCTGTTCGAGAAAACCGTTTGCGGCGCTGCGTAAGCGTGCCGTGAGGCGGCGCGGGCGGAAATGCTGCCGCAGGATCTTGGGCACATCGTCGGCCTTGACCCGAGCATAGATGCCGGGGGCTTCGCCCGGACACAGGATCTCGAGAAGCGGAGTCTGGTGGCACATGCCGACGCAGCCGACAGGTTTGACCTTGGCCTGAATATCGAGCTTGCCCAAGGTCCGCCAGAGGGCGTCTTGGACCTCCCGGCTGCCGCGGGCCATACAACAGGATCCCAAGCCGATGCGGATCTCCGGAAGGGCGTCGGCGGTGTCGGCGTGCGGCGGCGCCGCCGTGTTCCCGGTCTGCTGCTGACGATCAAGGAAATCCGTCACGGCGTGCGTAACGCTGTCGGGGGTCAGGTGGCCGTAGGTGACGGTGTCGATCTGCATGACCGGCGCCAAGGTACAGCACCCGAGACAAGCGACCTTCTCGATGGTGAACCGGCGCTCGGGATCGGTATCGTCGTCGTCCGGTATCTTGAGGAAACGTCTGAGCGCGTCGGTGATGGTCGAAGCGCCCTTGACGTGACAGGTCGTTCCGTGACAGATCCTGATGGTATGCCGGCCCGTCGGTTGGTGGCGAAACTGGGTATAGAACGTGGACACGCCGACGATGGCCGCCGGTGTGATCTCCGAGTGGTCGCAGATATAGCGGAGCGCCGCTTCGGGCAGATACCGGTACCGCGCCTGAATCCCCTGCAGCACAGCGATGACCGCCGCACCGTCGCGTCCTTTTTCATCAAGGATGCGATCCAGATCCGCCGGCTCGACAAGGGGGTCCATGTGTGCCATCGGCTCTTACTCCGCTCCCATGCAGAACAGATGTTTCACGCCCCGGATGTAGAGGCGCCGGCCCACCAGGGCCGGCGTGCAGACGCTGCCTTCGCCGAGTTTCGGCTCGGCGATCTGTTCAAACGTGTCGGAAGCCTTGAAAATCTGCATCACCCCCGGCTCGGTGAGCCAGTAAATGCGGCCTGCAGCCAAGAGTGGCGAGGCATAGCCGCCGGCGTCGAACGTGTGTTCCCAGATCCGCGCGCCGTCGGCCGCGTTGACGCAGGAGAACGTGCCGTAACTCGTGGGGAGGAAAAGAAAGCGGTCGGTTGCCACCGGGCTTCCGGCATCCGGCAGTTCCAGCTCGTCGCTTGACCAGATCAGATCGCCGGAGACGGCGTCGAGTGCCGCCGCGCGCGCGTATTGATTGGCGGCAAACACGCGTCCGGCCGCATACGCCGGGGACGACCCGACTTCGCCGCTCAGCACGTCGCGGGACCAGACTTCGTCGCCGGTCAGGACGTCGTAGGCGGCCACCATCGGCGCACCGGCCAGAATCAGCCGCACCCGTCCGTCGACCTCCGCTAGGATGGGCGATGTCCACGACGTGGCCGCCTGCCGCGCCTGTTCCCAGCGGTCCTGGCCGGTTTCGGCATCCAACGCCTTCAAGACCGAGCCGCTGGATTGGTCAAACTGCACGAACACGGTGTTGTTCAGAATCAGCGGGGACGAGGCGTGCCCGTAAACGTTGGCGGGTGTTCCGAGATGGCGCGCCCAGAGACGCCGGCCATCGAAGTCGAGCCCGAGGATGACACCCGTGCCGAAAATCGCGATCACATGCTGGCCGTCGGTGGCCACCGAAGGCGCGGCATAACCGGTGTCGGCGGACACCTGCGGCAGCGTGAGGGGCGCGCCGGGCACGTCTTCCGTGTCGGCGGTCCATACCCACGCGCCGGTGTCGGCGTCATAACAGTACACGTCGCGTTTCTCGTCGTCGGATCCCGTCAGGAAAACGCGGTTGCGCCACACGACGGGGGAGCTGAATCCCTCGCGCGGAACCTCCACCTTCCACAGGACGCCCTCGCCGGTCGTGCCGTCCCAGGCGGTCGGCGGGTCTGCCTCCGGCGCGATTCCCAAACCGCCCGGTCCGCGGAAGGAGGGCCATTCACGATTCAACGCGGCGGGCCATCCCGGCGCGTCGGCCGGTTCATTCGTCCCGGCCGTCCCGGCCGGGTCTGCCGCGTGGGCCGCGAATGCGGGGCTCATCCCGTCGGTCACCGCCAGGGGCGTTGGTAGGTCCGGTTTGACGGGGGCCGGCGGTGTGGCGCGCCAGCCGGGAATCAGGCGCGCCACCCACACCGCCAGCAGGATCAACACGCCGCTGATGGCGATCACACGCCGGGCGCGCGTGGCCGCCGTCCAGGGTTGATTCACGCCGGGACACCGGCGTGGCGCAGGCTTCGGGGCACGGCCCGACACCATGAGTTGCCAGGCGATCAGAAACACGCCGCCGGCGACAAGCAGCAGAATCGTGCCGGTCTCGATCTGCCCCTGCCGCACAAAGAAAGCCCGGCGGGCCAGCCAGTCCAGTTCGCGCACCTGCTGCCGGAGCTCGGCGTTCTCCGGAGCCTGGTCAAGCTGCTCGATCAAGGTCTTCAGCGCGGGCGTGTCGAGGGGATCGACCGCGTTGAGGAGATACCGGTTCATCGCCATCAAGAGCGAGACCACGACGATGAACACGGCGGCGACCGCCGCCAGCCGTCGTCCGATCACGATGCGAAGCGCCTCGGGTTGTTTTGTGGATTCGTTCATTTCGGTTTGTTAGTCCTGATGCGCAGCCGTACCATCCCCCGCTCCCGCGCCGGGGGTGTCCCGCTTCCGCCCGACCGGGCAATACGCGAAACAGCGGCCACAACTGAAACAATGGGCGCGGTCCGGTTCGTAGTCTGTCCGTGACCGCCAGACGGAGAGACCGATCAGTTTGATACAGACCGCCAGTGTGAGCAGCGCGCCCAGCAGGCGGCCGCCCACGGCAAAGCGTCGTCGAATCGCCCGGGCCTCGGCATCAAGCGCTTCCTGCGACACGCCGGACGTGAAGAAGGCCTCGCGCTCCAGACGCATGCTTTCCGTCGCGTGTTCCGCGTCCCGCCGAACTTCCGCCGCCAGCGCCACGCGGGGATGGGCCCGCGACAGGAAGCCGCCGAAAACCGATCCCGTGACCGCGGCGGCCAGCGCGATGATCGGGATCGCCGCCAGGATCACGGCCAGTCGCCGGACGCCCCGGGCCCGCGTTTCGGACGCCGCGACGGGCATCGGTTTGCGGATGGCGCCGTAGGGACAGGCGTCCTCACACAGCCGACACTGCACGCAGGCCTCGGGGGTGATGGTCACGTGCCGGCGAGAGACCCGCGACACCAGGCCGAGCAATGCGCCATAGGGGCAGGCAAACCGACAGTATGGACGTCCGATAAACAGGCTCGACACGACAAACACGGTTCCCAGTATGATCAGATGCTGCGGCGCGCCAAGCCGGAAAAAGCCGACAAAGGGATCCCATTCGCAGATCAGAAATCCCGCGCCGGTGGCGGCGAACAGCACCGCGATACACAGATAAACCCAGGGCAACAGGCTCAGCGTGTGATTCAGCCAGGCCGGTGTCTTGACCGGTCGCCACAACACCAGTTCCTGCACGGCTCCGAGCGGACAGACGGCGGCGCAGAAGGTCCGGCCGAAGAACAGCGCGGCCAGCAACGGCAGGGTGAAGAAGGCGACGACCGTTACCGGGATCACGTAGCTCGCATCGGCCCAGCCCAGCGCCAGATTTTGCACCGACCCCACGGGGCAGATGCAGCCGCGCCGCCAGAATCCGAAATAGGCCAGACTGAAGAACGAGAGCCACACCAGGCCACGTCGCGAGCGATGCCGCAGCGCGAGGCGCGCCGCCAGCGCCAGCACCGCGATCAGCACAAACCCGTCCAGAACCTCCAGCATCATCCCGCGGGCGCCGGGCACGGTGAGTTCGGGCGATGCATAGCCGGTCTTGAAGTCGGGTCGCGGAAATCGCTGCACGGCCCCGCTCGACAACGCCGCCGCCCAGGCGCACACACCGAGCCACAACCCGGCCAGCCGATGCGGCCGCCTCACGGAAGCGCCCCGTCCGCCAGGGGAAGCGCATCTTATTTTCAGACACTTTTTCAGTTTTGGCTCCGTTTTCGGGCTCTCGAGAGCGGTGTCGCGCGGAATACCGCTTGCCCCCGCACTCCAAAATGGCTGGCGCAGCGTCCCGAAGCCCTCCGTCCCGGCGGCAGCGTCTTGGAGTGCGGGGGCAAGCGGTATTCCGCGCGACACCGCTTTTCCCGGCTTCGCCACGAATGCAGACCCCTCGCAACGGCGTCGAGAGCCAGAATAGGCAAAAGTGCCTGAATAGTAGATACGTTTGCCCCGCCCCGCCCGCAGGGTGTCCGATGGATGTTTCGCGTGTCAGGCATGTGCCTCCGGACTCCCCTTCAAGAGGTAGGGGTGGGTCGCCGGCACGCGGCGATACGCGCCGGCGGGACAGGTGCGCGCGATGGCGCAATCGTTGCAGTTCACGCACCGATCATGCCGAACTTGGAGAAAGAGAGACCCATTGCCGAACTGCCCGCACCCCTTCACGCAGACCGCGCAACCGATGCACCGTTTTTCGTTGATCGTGTATTCGTAAAAAGGATTCTCGATGAAGGTGCGGGTGATCGCCCCGGCCGGGCACAATTGGTTTTCGGCGGCCGTATCGATGCGCTTAGCTTGCGGCTGATGATATCCGCCGCACAGTTTGCAATAGCCGCACAGGGCGTAGGCATGCACCGCCTTGACGGCCGACGGCGTCAACACGCACGCCGTTTCGCAGCGGCCGCATTGCGCGCATTTGTCGGGATCGAGCTGCCAGACGTGAGTGGCCGCGCGGGCGCGGAAGAGGGCCATCCCGGACACGGCGCCCACGGCGGCGGCGGCCACGCTCCACAGGCCGCGTTGCAGGAGTTGCCGGCGGGTCAACCCGTCCGCGGGTGCGCGTGTCGGGGCGTCTTTCGGCGTGGCTGGCGTCATGACGGGCTGCCCTCCTGTGCCTGGCGCCGGGACAAGGCCTGGGGCAGGCCGCAGTCGGCGTGTTTGCGGCAGGTCGGGCAAATGCCGTCATTCACGCAGGTTTGCCCGCTCAGCGAAACCTGCCGGCGGACGAACAGCCGTGCGGCGCCGAACGCGACGGCGCCCAGCAGCACAGACCGGCCGCACAACCGGAGAAAGTCGCGGCGTTCGTTGGCATCATCGCGTGTCGGCATCGGGCGTCTCCCCTATTTTAACTCAAACACCCGGATCTGCAAACGGTCGGCGTCGACCATCAGAATCCGGTCTTTCGAATCAACTGCCAGATCGTGGCTCAATTCACTTCCGTCAAACTGATTCGGCGCGGCCACCACGCCGCGGAACTCGCCCCGCTTGGAATAGACCTTCACGCGTGAGAGTCCTTTTTCGCTGGTCACGATTGATCCGTTGGCGAGCCGGGCGACATGGGCCGGATTGCAGCACCCGCAGAAGCTCTCTACTGCCATGCCCGCGAGCTCCGGCCACCAGTCGATGCGCTCCCCCTGAAACGTGTACTCTTCCAGCCGATGCCGTCCCGGATTGACGATCCAGAGGGTGTCGCCCTGGCCGAGCATGATGTCGAAATACGGGCTCGGCACGATGAACCCCAAGGCGTCGGGGTGCCCCGTTTTGCCGGTGATCGTCTGCCGCAGGACGCCGTCGGGGGTAAAACGCAGCACTGTCTGACTCCGGGCGTCCGCCACGAACACCGCGTCTTCAGTCGCCGCGATGGACGTGATGATCGCATCGGCGCCGATGCCGGTGAACGCGACGGTCTGGCGACCCTCCGTGTCGAGGACCTGAACGGTGGACCCGAGTCCGACATACAGCGTCCCCTGCGCGTCTGCCGCCAGACACGTCACGTCGCTGTTCAGGACCGTCCGCCGGATTTCGTCTCCCTGCGGCGAGAGGACCACCAGAAGTCTGCCGCTGCCGATGTAGAGCCGGTCGTCAGGCCCCACCGCGAGCGCGCTCAACACCGTGACCCCGCGCGGGACCAGGGGCGCCAGCTCCCGGTAGAGGATCACGGATTCATCAATCACGGCAAGGGCTTTAATCTGCGCCTCGTACGCCGACATCTTCACGGTTTTCGCGGATTGTCCGCCGCGCGCGGCGGCGGCGTTCCGGAAAACCGGCGCGCACCCGCGCCAGGCCAAAATGGCCGCCAGTGCCAGCACGCCAGAGCCGACGCCATACGCCATTCGTTTGTTCATCGCGCACCTCCCTGTACATCGACACACAGCATGCGGGTGTCATCGCGCAGCACCAGCCGTCCGTCCGCCAGCGCCATCGGCCCCCAGGCGTCGCGTCCCGCCAGCAGGCGTTTCCGCCCCAGTTCGTGGTACCCCTCGGGCGTCGCCCGCAACAGGGTCAGGACGCCATCGTCGCTGAGCACATAGAGCTTGCCGTCGGCCACCAGATAAGGGCCGAGTCCAAAGCGGCGGTCGCGGCCGCTGGTCCAGACAAAGCTGCGCAGGTCATCGGGGTTGACGCATACCAATTGGTTGCGGAGCGGCCCTGCATCATTAGGCAGCACGCCAAATAGAAGCCCGTCAACCATCACCGGCGTCTGCTGCTCCGAGGCAAACCCCTGATTGGCCTTGAACGTCTGCAGCGGGGTGACGCGGAACGTGTCGCCCTCGCGCGACACCTGCAACAGCATGCCGCCCCCGCCATATCCGGCGGTGACGAAAATGCGGCCGTCCGCGAGGATCACGGGAGACGGCGCGACCACCGACCGGTCCCAGTCGGCGGTGAACCAACGCAACTCGCCTTCCTGACCCGCCTCGGCGCTCACCCCGACCATCCCGCCGAGGGCCGCATACACATACATCCGCTCCCCGCCGATCACCGCCGGCATGATCGAGGCATGCGACATCTTCAGTCCCTTCGGGTTGGGGGTCCACCACAAGACCTCACCTGTCGCGCACGCCACGCCCATCATGAGCACCGCATCGCCCGCGGGGGCCAGGATGGCGACGTCGTCGACGATCAGCGGACATTGGCCGGCATACCACATGGGCTCTTGCGCGCCATACGCCGCGACCAGATCGATGCCCCACAGCAGATCACCGGTTGCGGCGCCAACGCACATGACATGGCATCGCGGCCCGAGCGTCACGACATAGCGATCGGTCACGGCCGGCACCGTGCGCGACATGCCGTGGTTGCGCGGCACATCCACCCGATACCCCCGTTGCCAGATCTCGCGTCCATCGGCCAGCGACAGGCAGCGCAGCACGTCGCCCCCGGTCGCTTCGTCGTAGTCCAACACATAGACCCGACCCCGATGGATCGCCGCGCCGGCGTGTCCTTCACCCAGTTCCACTTCCCATAAGATCCGGGGTTCGTCCGCGTCCCACCGATCAGCCAGCGTGATCGGTTCCGGGTATCGATTGTCGGCGTTGGCCCCGCGAAACCGCGGCCACGAACCGGTCCGCTCGGACGCCACGCCGTCCCCGGCCCGGAACGTCTCGCCGATGGTCACCTCCGTTGCCCGCGTCGCCGGCTGCGAGCCCTCCGGCTCGCCATCCATGCCGGGACCGTGCACGACCAGATCCGCTGCCGGATCGTGCGTGAGCCAAACCGCCAGAGCGGCCGTGCCCAGCAGCGCGGCCATGCCGGGGATCAGCCAGGCAATGACGGAGGTTTTCATGGTGGTTTCCGATTATCCCCGGTCTGCGCGGGGAACAAGAAGTTACAGGCGCCTCTCTCAAAAAGACGCACGCACCCCGCACACGGCAGAAGTATATCGCAAACCACACCCTTGTGTCGAAAGCGAAAAGACGAATACCAGGACCAATACCAATCTCATTATGAGGCTATTGGGTCATCGGGGTCGGGGTCGGTATCGGAATCGGGGTCGAATTTCCGTTGATTTTACCGATACCGATACCGATACCGACTCCGACGCCGATGGCCCCATCTCCAAAATGAGAATTGCTGGAAAAACCCCGTTGACATGGGCGTCCCTCCATGGTATCGTTCATCCCCACTTATGGGACAGCAACTCAGAAAACGCCTGAAGCGTGCCCGGCGCGATGCTTATAACAAGCGTATCGCCGCCCGTCATCGCTCGGCCATGAAGAAATGATTTCGGGTGCGATGGCCGAGCGGTTAGGCAGAGGTCTGCAAAACCTCGAACAGCGGTTCAACTCCGCTTCGCACCTCCAGCTTCAAGACGTTTGAACTTCCGGCTTGTAACGGCCGGGAGTTCTTCGTTTTTGTCGGAATGGGTAAAAAAAGGAGACGCTCGTGCGTAGATGCCACACGTTGATTATCGGGTCTGGCGCCGCCGGCCTGAACGCCGCCGTCCAGCTCCGTCGATTGGGCGTCGAAGACATCCTGATCGTCACCGAAGGGCTCGACCAGGGGACGTCGATCAATACCGGTTCGGACAAGCAGACCTATTACAAGCTGGCGATGTGTGCCGATGCCTCGGACTCGCCGCGTGAATTGGCCGACACGTTCTTTGCCGGCGGCTCGATGCATGGCGACCTGGCCATGGCCGAGGCGGCCAATTCCGCCCGCTCCTTTCTCAACCTCGTCAATCTCGGCGTCCCTTTTCCGCGTGACCGCTACGGCCAGTTCGTCGGCTACAAGACCGACCACGACCCGCGGCAGCGGGCCACATCGGTCGGGCCCTACACATCCCGCGACATGTGCCGCGCGCTGATCGCCGAGGTCGGCCGTCTCGGGATTACCGTCCTGGAGCGGCACAACGTCATTTCGCTGGTGACGATTCCCCATGGCGAGCTTGATCGCCCGTGCCGCGCCGCGGGGGCGATCGTGATGGACGCGACGGGCAAGGCCGAGGCGATTCTGGCTGAAAACACCGTGTTTGCCGTCGGCGGGCCGGGCGGGCTCTACCAGACGAGCGTCTATCCCACCTGCCACACCGGCGGTATCGGTCTCGCCATCGAGGCGGGCGCCCGCGCGCAGTCGCTGCCCGAGTCGCAGTATGGCCTCGCGTCGATCGGGTTTCGCTGGAACGTGTCGGGAACCTACATGCAGGTGGTGCCGAAGTTTGTGAGCACGGCGGCCGATGGCGTCTCCGATCCGCGCGAGTTCCTGCTGCCGTGGTTTGACGATCCGGCCGACGCCTATTCCCGCGTGTTTCTCAAGGGGTATCAATGGCCGTTCGACACCCGGAAAGTGGTGGGCGGCTCCTCGCTCGTCGACATTCTGGTCTATATCGAGACGGTCATCCGCGGGCGCCGTGTTTTTCTCGATTTCCGGGGCAATCCGGCCGGTTTTGACCTCTCTTGTTTATCCGAAGAGGCGCGCGCCTATCTCGAAAAGTCCCGCGCCACGACCGGTACGCCGCTGGACCGGCTGCACACGATGAACCCCGGCGCCATCCAGCTTTACCGCGACCACGGGATTGATCTGGCCGCCGCGCCGCTCGAGGTCGCCGTCTGCGCCCAGCACAACAACGGCGGGGTGGCCGCCGACGCCTGGTGGGAGTCGCTGAACATCCGCGGCCTGTTCCCCGTCGGCGAGGTGAACGGTTCGCACGGTGTCTGTCGTCCGGGGGGGTCGGCGCTCAATTCGGGACAGGTCGGCTCGCTCCGCGCCGCCGAACAGATCGCCGCCACGCGTCGCGAACCCACGCTCGACATCGCGGCGGCGCAGCAGGCTGCCGCTGTGAGAATGGCCGAAATTCAGGAGTGGCTCGCCCGCGCCGCCGGCGCGCCAGCCGACTGGAGTGACGAGCGGCGCCAGATTCAGGCCCGGATGAGCCGTGCCGGCGCGCACATCCGTTCGGCTGAGGCGGTGCGCGAGGCCTGCGCGGAAGCCCGCGCCCAGGTGAGCCGCCTGCAGTCGGCCGGATGCCGTCACACCGGCGGCGCCACCTGCGCCGAGGCGCTTCGTACCCGTTCGCTCGCGGTCGCCCAGCTTGCCTATCTCGATGCCATCGTCTTCCAACTCGCCAGCGGGGTCGGCAGCCGCGGCTCCGCGCTGGTTCAGGATCCGGCCGGCACACGCATCCATCCGAGTCTTCCTGCCGCGTGGGCCTTCGTGCCCGAGGATCCCGCCTTCCGCGCGCAGGTGCTCGAAACCCTGCCCGCTGCCGACGGCTCCTTCGCCCACCGCTGGGTGCCATGCCGCCCCATTCCCGAAACAGACACCTGGTTTGAAACCGCCTGGACGACCTTCCGCTCCGGCGCGATCTACCGGTAAGGCTATCAGGTTGAAGATGAACAGGTTACAGGTTTGTTCGCGCGCACCCACTGGTGGACCAGCAATTCTCAATATGGCAGTCTCTATCGTAATCCATTCTCCACCAGTAGATTAAGATCAAGATTAGGATTAGGATTACGATTACGATGACAAAAGCCCCTTAAGTAAGTGTCATTCGCCTCACAGCCTCACGGTCTTCTAGCCTTTTCTAGGTCAGCTCATCCGTTTCGAGGTCTCGTCGATCTTGCGGAGGATGGCGGCCTCCTCCTCGTGGTACATCTCGTTAATGGCCGGGTCGTGGAAATTGTAGATCCGGTCTTCGAACGCGGTCGTTTCCAGGCGACTGAAGAGCCGCTGCTCGGCCTGTTCGATATCTTTACCGTAGATGTGATAGGAGTCGGCCTGCCAATTCATGCGCGCGAGGCGGACCGGCTTGCCGGACCGGCGCGCGAATGAATTGGCAGGCC
>Ga0268277_1000586_pt1 | contig 28422 bp, 32 predicted proteins | sample saktaG_5_FD_190132 | JGI IMG/M metagenome (GOLD analysis project Ga0268277, IMG submission 190132) | Saline water microbial communities from Sakinaw Lake, British Columbia, Canada - sak_2010_1_5_50m | ecosystem: Environmental > Aquatic > Non-marine Saline and Alkaline > Saline ... | reverse complement strand
AGCATTCGCTGCAGTAAACCGGTTTGTCCTGGCGCGGCTCAAAGGGCACTTCTGTCTGCTTGCCGCACTGGGCGCACGTGGCGGGGTACATCTTGCGCTGGTAGCCGCCGCCAGACCTGCCGCCGTCACGGTTAGATTTCCTGGCCTGCCTGCAGTCAGGGCAACGCTTGGGTTCATTGGTGAACCCCTTGGATGCGTAAAACTCCTGCTCTGTGGCGCTGAATGTGAAATCCTTGTTGCAATCAGCGCAGTTGACCGTTTTGTCTGTGAAACCCATGGGATGACCTCCTAATATAATTTTTATGGCTTTTAGTTGCGGTCATCCAACGTGAGAAGATATCGGGGGAAGATCGAGATTCAATCTACCGAAGCTGGCACTAACCTAAACAGAAACCACTGTATATACTTTACAATAAAATTCTACATAATGCAATGCAACCGCCAATGCAACATATCGTGGCCATTTAACCTTCGGCACCCGTATCTGTTATACTTCTCTTTCCCATTTTGAACATGAACAGCCTAAGTTTCTTCAGACGTTACGCCGTGCCCTGCCTGACAGGTTTCCTGGGGTCGACTTTACTGTGGGCCATCCTGACCTACATCACCATCTACTGGGTTGACCTGGGCTTCAGCCACCTCCAGGTGGGGATATTGATTGCGATCTTCCCGCTGATATCGCTGGCACTGATGATACCGTTCGGAGTTTTCGTGGACCGCATTTCACCCAAGAAGCTGATTATTGCCAGCCAGTTTATCTTTGCGCTGAGCATTGCCGGGCTGATAATGACACGGGAGTTCTGTCCAACCATGCTGCTGCTGGCGGTAGGCGGCGCGGGCAACGCTCTTTTTAACAATGCCCTCCCATCGCTTTTCTATAAGACCCTGGGCACCAGCATACGCGGCCTCAAGCTCGGCTTCTTCACCGCAGGCATACTGATGGGCTACGGCCTTGGCTCGCTGCTGGGCGGATATATTTACACGGCCTATGACATGAACGCCATCTTCATCTTCTCGCTGGCCGGGACAGTCCCAATGGTGATGCTGGGCCTGCTGCTGGAGGATGTACCCGGCACGCGTGTCAAGCTCAGCGACTACCGGGCCGATCTGTCCAATAAATCGGTGCTCGTCTTCGTCATACTGGTATTCGCTTTCTCCCTGCACATGGGCGCCGAGCAATCCAGCTTCAGCCTGTTCCTCAACAAGGATATCAAGCTGGATAAGGAATCTGTGGGCTGGCTGTTCTTCATCCATGCCAACGTCATGGCCGTGCTGTCCGTCGTCAGCGGGTACTACGGTGACCGCGTCAACGCACGCGGCAAAGGGCTGGCCGCCCTTTATTACAGCGGTATAGCTGTGTCGGGCCTGACCAATATCGTGCTGATGTTCACCACCAATTTCGGCAACGTCCTGGCGACACGCCTGACCCATGCAGTGGGTGACAGCCTGACTCTGGTAACTCGCAGCCTCATCATTTCCAATCTTTTTGTGACCACCCGCATGGGCGGCAACTTTGCCACAATCCAGACCACTATAACGCTGGGAACCCTCTGCGGTTCCATCATTAGCGGGGCATTCACAGGATATGTAACAGGCTTCGTCATCGCCGGCGCCGCGGCCCTCCTGGCAGTCATCTACGCATTAATAGTAAAGCCTGAATTCTAACCGGGTTTTAAGTTAGAATATATACAATACAGCTTCCCGGGGTATGCAGTATGCCGGCTAACCTGACGCCGCAGTATTTTGAAGCGGAGCGACGTTTCAAGAGCGCAACCACGCCCGAGGAGAAGATCCAGGCGCTGGAGGCCATGCTGGCCGTGATGCCCAAGCACAAGGGCACCGACCACCTCCAGGCCGACCTGCGGCGCAAGATAGCTAAAATCAGCGAAGAGGCCGAGAGAAAATACGCCACCAGCAGGAAGAACTTCAATGTACGCAGGGAGGGGGCGGGACAGGTGGCGTTGATCGGTATGCCCAATACCGGCAAATCTCTCCTGCTGTCCTCACTGACCAGCGTAAAGCCTGAGGTTGCCGGTTATCCCTTTACCACCAAGTCTCCCAACGTTGGCATGATGCCTTTTGAGAACATCCAGATACAGCTGGTGGATATGCCCGCCATCAACATGACAGAAGCGCGAGTCTGGTCCAATACCGTGCTGCGCAACGCGGACCTTCTGGCCATCATGGTCGACCTCACCAGCGATCCCGTTCGACAGGTCGAAGAAACGCTGCAGGGGCTGGAGGAGCTATCCGTCGTGCCTTATAAGCCCGGTGTAGACAACAGCGGCACCGGCCTCAGGGAGCGGCGCGCCTTCGTTATAGCTAACGTGGGAGACCTGGACATCGACGACGAAGGGATCAACGCCCTTATCGCCAGGTTCGGCGGGTGGCTGGACGCGGTCAGGATATCAGCAGCGGAGAAACAGAACCTGGAGGAGCTCAAACGGCAGATCTTCGCACGCCTCGAGATCATGCGCGTGCATACCAAGTCCCCAGGCGCCAGGGTGGACCTGACCGACCCTGTAATACTGCCCGCGGGCGCGACCATCAAAGAAGCGGCCGAGGCCGTGCACAAGGATTTCAAGTCCGGCCTGCGTTATGCCGTGCTCTGGGGCTCCGGCAAGTTCGACGGCCAGCGCGTCGGTCCTGAGCATGTGTTGCGCGACAATGACATCATCGAGCTGCACGTATGAGCCTCGACCATGCCTTTAGGGTATAATTCTGATAATGATCGCCGCCCTCCGCAAAAGCATCAACAGCCTCAAAAAGGACAGGGAGCACGGGGCGGGATGGCTGACGTTGCGGGCACTCGAGATACTGCGCGAGGCAGCTTCTCTGGAGCAGGCTGCCACTGCGGACAAATTTGTGGCATCGCTTGGTAGCGTGATAGCTGCACTGTCTGAGGCGCGCCCCGCCATGGTCTCCATCGCCAACTATTCGCTCTATTATCGGGACGAGATGACATCAGCCGCCTCAACTTCCAAATCGCCCCAGCGCCTGAAAAAGGCTGCCTTCAGCATCGCCGACCGCCTGATAAAATTTCACCAGAAATCTACTGCCTCTGCAGCCCGCAACGCGGCCAGGCTTGTCGGCCAACGCAGCATCGTCATGACCTGCAGCTATAGCTCTGCGGTCTGCACCGCCCTGGAACTGGCCAGGCGGGGAGGCAGGGACTTCAAAGTGCTGGCTGTCGAGTCGCGCTTTAAAAAGATGTCATACGGTGAGTCAACGCTCCAACGTCTGCGGAAATGCGGCATCAGCGGCAGTATAGTGCCTGATTCGCAGGTAAGCTGGCAGGCCGCCCGTGCAGACCTCGTGCTATGCGGCGCCGACAGCATCTCTTTGCACGGATGGCTGATAAACGGGTCACCCTCGCTGATGCTGGCACAGGCAGCGCAGCGTAAAAGACGTCCCTTCTACTCCGTGTGCGAGAAATCCAAGATCGATGCCCGCGGTCTGACGGCCGGCCTGCGAGAGGCTGAACCGGGCTTCGACCTGCTGCCGCTTGAGTTGCTCTCAGGTTTGGTCACGGAACAGGGAACTATGCAACCTGCAGAGATATATAAATTCACCACCGAGGACCTGATCGGGAGCAAGGGTGAACGTCCTCGTTGACACGCACGCCCACCTGGACGAGGTGGAGGACTGCGATTCCGTTATCGGCAGGGCGAGGCTGGCGGGCGTGGCGGCTATTATCGCCGTGGGGCAGGAGCTCAGTTCGAATATTAAAACCCTGGAACTGGCCGAAGACTATCAGGGATTTGTTTATCCTGCGCTGGGCCTGCACCCGTGGGCTATCGGCAGCCTGGATATGGCTCAGATTGAGGAGAACATCAACTTCATCTCGAATAATCTGCACAGGGCTGTAGCGTTGGGCGAAGTTGGACTGGACTACGATAAGCGAGTGCTGAAAGGTGCAGACAAGGAAATGCAGAAGACGATGTTGCGGCGGCTGCTGGCGCTGGCCCTTCGCCACGATAAGCCGGTCTCTCTGCACAGCCGCTACGCCTGGAAAGATGCGCTGCAGGAGGTTGTAGCCGCCGGGATAAAGAAGCTGGTCTTCCACTGGTATACCGGATTCTCCAGCACGCTGGCTGAGCTGATAGAAGCCGGATATTATATCTCGGCCACTCCGGCTGCAGAGTACCACGACGAGCACCGCCGCGCCGTCAGGGAGGTCCCGGTTGAAAGGCTGCTGCTGGAGACCGATTGCCCGGTTCACTACGGTAGGGAGCAACGCTACCGCTCGCAGCCGTCCGATGTCGTGCGCAGCCTGGGGGCGGCGGCGCAGATTAAAAACATGGGTGAAACCGATCTGGCTGATATCACAGCAGCCAACGCCGCCCGGCTTTTCGGCCTGTCGATTAGTAAGACATTATAAATTCATGCCATTCCCCAGCGATTATTGAGGGGAGAGCAGCAACGAAGCAGTAGGTTGGGCGGGTTTGAAAACCCGCCCAACGCAGGCGCACCTGAAGGTACTCGCCTGCTGTTCCCACAAGGAGACCTGCGCCTGACCACAGATATATATTATAATATGGAACTATGTGCTTTAGATTGATGCGCGAGGACATCAGCGCCGCCATGGAGCGCGACCCGGCGGCCAGGAGCACCTGGGAGGTATTTTTCCTGTATCCCGGCCTCCACGCGTTGTGGTGGCACCGGGCGGCCAATTTCTTCTACAGGCACAGGTGCTACTTCACTGCACGCCTGATCTCACAGGTCAACCGCTTTTTCACGCAGATCGAAATACACCCGGGAGCCACTATAGGCAGGCGTTTCTTCATCGACCATGGCGCGGGCGTGGTCATCGGCGAAACTTCAGAGATCGGCGACAATGTCCTCATCTACCAGGGAGTGGTACTGGGAGGGACTACCCTCTATAAAAAGAAGCGCCACCCCACCATCGGCAACAACGTCGTCATCGGCTCCCGTGCCATCGTCCTGGGCGCCATAATCGTGGGTGATGGCGCCAGGATCGGGTCAGGATCGGTGGTGATCAAATCAGTGCCCCCCGGGGCCACCGTAGTGGGCGTGCCCGGCCGAATTGTTGAAGAAAACCGCGACCACGGCATCGACCTGGATCATAACCGCCTGCCGGACCCCGTGGCCGAGGCCATCAGGCTGGTGCTGGCAGAACACGATAAGCTGGATGAACGGGTGCAGCGGCTGGAGTGCGCGGCGGGCCTGGCCCCGCCCGAAGATGAGTTGAAACAGGCCGAGTCCAGGGTTAAACACGAGTTCGACGAAAGCTACGATATATAAATATAAAGCACTTTGCCCCACATATTTAAACGGGTTAAAATTAGTAGATTATTCAGCTATGAAGGCAATTATTCTGGTCGGCGGCGAGGGCACCCGGTTACGGCCCCTGACCTATTCTGTGGTCAAGCCCATGGTCCCTGTTGCCAACAGGCCGTTCATAGAGCACGTTATCCGCAAACTGGCCCTGCACGGGATCCACGAGATAGTGCTGGCCATGGGTTACAAGCCCGACTCGATTTACGCATATTTCAAGGACGGCCGCGGGCTGGATGTCAAACTGACCTATAGCCTGGAAGAGAAACCGCTGGGCACAGCCGGCGCGGTTAAGAACGCCGGAGGCCACGTGGATAATACCATCTTCGTTCTCAACGGCGACTGCTTCTCGGACATCGATTATTCCGATATGCTCAACCGGCACATGAGCAATAAGGCGACGGCAACTATCGCGCTGACGCACGTGGATGATCCCACCAGGTTTGGAGTTGTCGAAACGGATGCGGCCGGGCGCGTGCTACGTTTTGTTGAGAAACCGGCCTGGAAGGATGTCACCAGCCACTGGATCAATGCCGGCGTCTATATACTCGAGCCTGAAGTACTGGACTATATACCGGACAACGAGTTCTATATGTTTGAGAACGGCGTATTCCCCCGCATGCTGGAAAAGAAAGCGCCGTTTTACGCCTACCATAATAGGGCATACTGGATCGATATGGGCACACCCGAACAGTATCACCGCATTAACTGCGATGTGCTGCAGGGCAAATGCTCCTCTCCACTGCATAAAACCGGGCAGATAATCATCGCTGAGGGATGTGAGATCCATCCTTCAGCCTGTTTAACCGGCCCGGTCATGCTGGCAAGCGACTGCAAAGTGGGCGCAGGCGCCCGCATCAATGGCCCGTCGGTCATCGGCCATGGCTGCCGCATATCCAGGGACGCGGTTATCGAGAATTCGCTGCTCTGGGAAGATATTACCGTCGGGGAGGGTGCGATCATTATTAACAGCATTATTGCCAGCGGTGCTAAGATAGATAAAAGACAGCGCCTGGAAGGGCTGACTATTAATTATCAGTCGCCCGCCGGCCCTGCAACAAAATAATCAACTATGTCGGAGGCAAGATGTCTGACAATGTAAAAAACGTTAGCGACAAGGATTTCAAGGCAACCGTGCTGGATGCGGCACGGCCTGTGCTGGTGGATTTCGGGGCGGTGTGGTGCGGGCCCTGCAAAATGATCGGGCCAATCGTGGATGAACTGGCCGGCGAATACAAAGACAGGGTAGATTTCGCCAAGGTCGACGTGGACGAGGCGCCCAAGGTGGCCTCCAGCTACAACGTGATGAGCATACCCACGCTCATCGTCTTCAAGGGAGGCAAACCTTTCGAACAGGTGGTGGGCTACCGCCCAAAGAAGGACATCCAGAAACTCATCGATAAGGCCTTAGCTTAATAGTGAACCAGTTTAGCGACGTAACCTACTGGACAGCGTTCGTAGCAGGTCTGCTGTCTTTTTTTTCACCCTGCGTGCTACCGCTGGTTCCCGCCTACCTGGCCAACCTGGCAGGTACATCGGCCATAGACACGGGCAGCGGCCGAAGGGTGTGGCCGACGCTGCTGCATAGCATCGCCTTCGTGCTGGGCTTTTCCATCCTGTTCATCCTGATGGGCGCCTCGGCCGGCCTGATCGGCTCCTCCATCGTTGCATACTCCGATACCCTGCGCATTATCTCCGGCATACTCGTTATCATATTCGGCATCTTCCTCATCGCCGCCTACAAAATACCCTGGTTAAATTACGAAAAACGGCTGCACCTGCAAGGGACGCGCAATCCGGGTTATATCAGGTCGCTGCTGATCGGTGCAGCCTTTGCTGTCGGATGGACGCCCTGCATAGGACCCATCCTCGGCTCAATACTTTTTATCGCATCTTACACAGGTGAGACCGTCAAGGGCGCCGCGCTCCTCGCTGTCTATTCGATGGGTATGGGCATACCATTCCTGATCATCGGCCTGGCATGGAGCTACATAGTGCCTTTCTGGAGTGGCATCACCCGCCACCTCGGCCTCATTTCTATTTTAAGCGGCCTACTGCTTATAATAGTCGGTATATTGATGCTCACCAACCAGCTGACCTGGCTCAGCCGGTTTGCAACCTGAATTCGTTATAACAGGAGAAAGGCAAACATGAAATCTGCATTACCCATCATTCTCACAGCGCTCTTTTGCGCCGTCATACTGGCCGGCTGCGGCACGCCGGCCCAGTCATGCCCCAAAATCGGCGACCGGGCGCCGGATTTCACCCTGCCGGGGATCGACGGGAAAAACGTTAGCCTGAGCGACTATGCAGGCAAACCCGTCGTAATAAACACCTGGTCGACAAGTTGTATTGAATGCAAGAAGGAGATGCCGTTTTTTAAGGATGTATTAGAACAATATGGACCGAGAGGCCTGGTTTTCCTGTCCATCAATACCATGGACAGCATCAATACAACTAAAAATTACCTCAGCCAGAACGGGTATGACTTCACAACGGCGATAGATTTGAAAAGCGTTATATATAAGCAATTCTGCTGCCCCAAGAACGCTGATCCCAACACGTTTTTTATCGGGACCGATGGCACCATCAAGTCCATCAAAATAGGTGGTTTTGCTACCAAGGACGAGCTAGTGAATGAAGTCAACAAAATCGTGCCCTAAAAAGGTGCGGGATCATAAAAAAAGTGTAAAAAAAACAGGATCGTCGAAGCTTCTATGGCTACTATGTGGTTTGGCGATCATATCGCTGGCAACGATTGCAATCATCGACCAGGTTAGTCATCCCGGTACCCAGCCTGCAAGCGCGCTGTCACAGGAGGACTCACCTGATTCCTCGCCCGTAAAAGCCGGGGCAAAGATCGGTTATGCAGCGCCCGATTTCACCCTTCCCACCACGGACGATAAGGAATTCAAACTAAGCGATTACCGGGGTAAGAATATCATACTTAACTTCTGGGCCACCTGGTGCGGCCCCTGCCGCTACGAAGTGCCCGCTTTTAATGCCTTTTCTGAAAAGTACCGGAATGAAAATGTAGTTATTATCGCGGTCAATACGCAGGATTTGCCGGTTAGCGCGGCATCCTACGCTGCCGCCAACGATATGCATTTTATCATCCCGCTTGATCCCCGCGGTGATGCATCCGCACTTTATAATATCAGGGGCCTGCCTACCAGCTTTTTTATCAACGACAAGGGTATCATAACTTCCATCAAGATCGGCCCATTTATTAACATAGAGGAGATAGAGGATCGCCTGGGCTCTTTCAACTAAAGCTGACCTGTTTGCAAAATTCAGTTATAATATGTCAAATATGGTGATATAACATGAAGGATAGCGACGGTGCGTTCAGGAAACTCGAGTTGGATAAATGCCGCGAAGAGTTGGCGCTGTTGCAAACACGCTTCAAAGTCGGTGAGATCGACAGCGATGTATTTGACTCTAACAGCAAGGTACTGCTCGACAGGATTGGCATACTTGAAAAGGAAATCCACAGTATACCCCTGTCTGCCAGCGATAAACTAAAAAAGAACAGGGCACTGATAGTAGTCATAGCTGCTGTCGCCCTCGGTCTGCTGCTCTGCACCGCCGTAGTGCTGCTGGTGCCAAGGCCGGGTACCGGTGTTGGCAATATCGCCCCTGATTTCGTAATGCAACTCAGCGACGAGAGCACAACGGCACTCAGTTCCTTCCAGGGCAGGAATGTCATCCTGGTCTTCTGGGACAGGGATTTCTGGGACGACCGTTTCTTCAGCGTCAACGGCGTGACGCGTAAGCTTTACACGCCGGATAAGCTCAATGAGCTTTACAGCAAATACCCCCCCGGCGAGCTGACCATTATCGCCATTGCCTCCGGGGCCGGTAGCAGCGAGATAGACGAACTTATAAAAGAATACGGCATGGGTTTCCCGGTTATCAGCGACACTTCCGGCAAACTTCGATCAAGCTATAATATATCGTATGAGCCCACCTGTATTTTCCTGGATAAGAAAGGCGTAATCAGAGCCAGGGTGGAAGGCCCACTCATGTCCCTCTCCGACTATGAGCAGATCGTCCATGCCATAGGCATCGGCGGCACCATTAATACACCAAAGCCGCCTATTACGGACGTACTAATTCAGTCGAACAACGAGAAAAACGCCATGGTGAACTGGAGCACTGCTACGCCAACCACTACACAGGTCGATATAGATGGCAAGAACATCCAAACTGTGATCACGCCGGCTCCGGTCACCCTGCACTCTCTAGGTATAAATGACCTGACAGTAAATACATCCTACCATATCAGGATCCTGTACAATGTGAATAATATCAACGTCTCAACTCATTCATTCAATGCCCTGGCTGACACAATAGTCTCCAAGCGCTACCTGGCCACGACTTCAGGAACAGATTCAAGCCGCCCGGAGATCTCCGGAGCCGGGACCAGCTTCATTACCGATTTCTCCATTCTGGTAACATGGAAAACCGACGAACCAGCCAGCGGTGAAGTCGATTTTAGCACGGGCACGGATATCATGGGCACGGCGTCCCAGGGTAACAGCCTTACCATCTGGCACACGGTCAGGCTTGACGGATTGATGCCGGATACCCCGTATTCTTTAATGCTGAGATCGAAGGACGCCAGCGGTAAGGAGTCTTCGCAATCCCTGCCTGCAGTCAGGACGCTCAGCGTCCTGGAGACGGCACCCCAGGTGGGCAAGCGCGCGCCTGACTTTACGCTTAAATCAACGGACGGCACAGAATACACATTGAGCCAGTTTCTGGGCCGCAAAGTCCTGCTCAACTTCTGGATTGATAGCTGCCAAGCCTGCAAACTTGAGATGCCACTGATTCAGTCGGCCTTCGACAAGTACGGGCGCGATCAATTGTCGGTTCTGGCAGTCAACGTGCGCGGAGATCCGGATGATATCAGGTACTACGCGGCCAATGAAAGACTCACATTCCCGGTGCTGCTGGACAATGAAGGCCAGGTGGACAGCGTCTATAAGGGGCCGGCCTTCCCCACTACCTATCTTATCGATTCCACCGGTATTATCCGGGAGATCAAGTCCGAGCGTTTTCAGACCCTCAGCGAGATAGATGACGCACTGGACAAATTAGACTGCTACGAGTAGCCTGGCTTCTCCGGTGGCGAGGTAACTTAAATGGGTAACAAAAGCCAATTTATCAAATGGTTGACAGTCCTTGTGCTCCTCTTTGCTTTCGGCACGGGGGGCTATATGGTTATTGAGGGCTGGGATTTTCTCGACTCCTTTTACATGATGGTGATCACCATCACCACGGTCGGTTTCAGCGAGGCGCGTCCGCTCAGTGATACCGGCCGGGTCTTTACCATAATTCTCGCGCTGCTTGGAGTCGGTACAGCTTTCTATATTCTCACCAGCATCGTGCAGGCGACTCTGGATAGTGAGTTCGGATTGTTCAGGAGGTCCCGTATGGAAGCCAGAATCAAGAAGCTTAACAACCACTTTGTGCTGTGCGGCTACGGCCGTGTGGGTGAGGCTATTGCCGATACCCTCAAACAGCAAAAATCCGACTTTGTGGTCATCGACCACAGCTTAAACAGCTATACCAGGGCAATCCAGGACGGCTGCCTGTGCATAATGGACGATGCCACAAACCATGATGTGCTCAAACGCGCCGGCATCGATAGAGCCAGTGGTCTGATTACAGCATTCGGAGATGATGCTTACAACACCTACGCGGTGTTGACAGCACGCGAGATCAACCCCAGGCTCACCATCATCGGGCGCGCCAACAACAATGATGCTGTACGCAGGCTCAAGCAGGCCGGAGCCACCCATATTATCCTGCCCGAGGTAATCGGAGGCCAGCAGATGGCGCGGCTGGCGCTGAGGCCTGCCACGGTACAGTTCATCGAGACGGTACTGGCCAACAAACAGGGTGAATACCTGGTTGAGGAAGTCTATATCAACGAGAATTCCACCCTGATCGATAAAAGCATAAGGGACATCGAGGAGAAATTTGCTGGCGTGCGCATCCTGGCCATCAGAGAAAAAAATGGTGAAATAATCATCAACCCCTCACTGAATACAACAGTCGAGGCAGGGGGCAGCCTGACAGCTTTCGGCGTCATGGAACAGCTCCAGGCGGTCGAAGGCTGCTGCTCGTTCCACCGCGACAGCAGGGGACAGATAGTCCCCGACCTGTAAAAAGGATTAAGGGAAAAGTATAGTGAGTTTACGCACTAAAAAAATACTGCTCTTCATACTGCTAACATTCTTCATCGACTGGGCGCTGGTCTACCTTTTTATCACGATGGGAGGCAAGGTCGACAGCGTCGGCATCATGCTGCTGGGCGCTGCCTACATGTTCGTGCCCATGATCGTGACGATCGTCATACAAAAAGCTATTCTCAAACAGCCTCTGGCCGGGCCTATGGGTATCTCCTTCAAGGTCAACAGGTGGTTCTTCGTAGCGTGGTTCCTGCCCCTGATAATCGCTTTTGCCGTGATGGGAGTCAGCCTGCTCATACCGGGGGTAACGTTTACACCTGACATGTCGGGCTTTATGGATTCTCTGGCCTCCGCCCTCAGTCCGGAGCAGATGGAGCAAGCCATGGAGCAATTAGCCTCTATGCCTGTGCACCCGGTCTGGCTGATAGTGGTGCTGGCCCTCATCTCAGGCACCACCACCAACGCCATCCTGGGATTCGGTGAGGAGTTGGGCTGGCGCGGCTTTCTGCTGAAAGAGCTGGGCTTTATGGGCTTCTGGAAATCCTCGGCCTTGATCGGATTCATCTGGGGGATCTGGCATGCACCGCTCGTCCTGCTGGGACTCAACTACCCGCAGAATCCGCAGCTCGGCGTACTGCTGATGACGTCCTGGACGATACTCATTGCGCCGCTTTTCAGCTATATCCGCATCAAGTCACGCTCAGTGATAGCCGCCTCCATCTTCCACGGCACCATTAACGCCGTCCCCGGCCTGGCCATTATCCTCATCGCCGGGGGGAGCGACCTGACGGTCGGACTGACCGGCCTGGCAGGATTCGTCGTCTTTGCACTAGCAGACATACTGCTCTGGATCTACGACCGGTTTATCACCCGTGAAAAGGCAAATGACATATTAAAACATATTTCTCTGGAGACCTGAATGCAGGCCACAGGATTGATTGAGCGCCTGCCCCCATCACTCCTCAAGCTGACCTTAGCTGCCGGCGAGCTTGCAGATAAATCAGGTATAAGAGCTTACCTGGTGGGCGGTATTGTGCGAGACCTGATGCTGTGCCGTCCCTCAATTGACATCGATATAATGGCCGAGGGCGACGCGGTGCGGCTGGCACGGCAAATGGCGGAGAAACTGGGCGCGAGATTGACCACCCACAGGGCATTCGGCACGGCATCGCTGAAAATCGACGGCTACAGTGTGGACCTGGCCACCTGCCGCAGCGAGGTCTACCGGCAGCCCGGCGCACTTCCCCTGGTCAGGCCCGGCAGCATTCGGGAAGACCTCCAGCGCAGGGATTTTACCATCAATGCCATGGCTGTCTGCATCAACAAGTCAAACCAGGGTGAGCTGACCGATCTTTTCGGCGGCTGCGAGGACCTGTCCGAAGGGCTGGTGCGCGTCCTCCACAACAAAAGCTTCCAGGACGACGCTACTCGCATGATGCGGGCCGTACGCTATGAACAAAGGCTGGGATTCAGGCTTGAGAGCGGCACATCAAAGCTCTTAAGGCGCAGCCTGGACATGCTGGATACAATCAGCGGCGACCGTTTAAAAAACGATCTCTCCCTCTGGCTAAATGAAACCCACCCTGAAAAAATCCTGCGCCGGGCCGGCCGGCTCGGAATCCTGGCTAAACTTCACCCCGCCCTCTCGTGGGACCCTATGATGAGTTCGGCCTTCAGACGAGCAACCCGCGGGAACGGCGCTGCCAACCCAATGCTATACTTCTGCCTGCTCGTTTACAACCTGGATGAAGGGGAGCTGTATGAACTGCTGGGGCGTCTCAACCTGATCGGCAGCCGCCTGGACCTGCTCAGCCACCAGTCACTGGAACTCAAAGGTAATCTTGATGAGCTTGACAACCCGGCTATTAAAAAATCAGAGCTATATTTCATGCTGAAGGAGTACGACACGACAGCGATCCATGCCAACCTCTATTACGCCGGGGCCGCAGCCGCACGCCGCAACCTCAGGTTATATCTAGACAGGCTGTGTTACGTTAAAACGTCCCTGGGCGGCAACGAATTGCTGACTCTGGGCGTGCGGCAGGGGCCACAGGTGGGTATAGCGCTTAAGAAACTCCTGGCTGCCAGGCTGGATGGAGTTATTCGCTCTAAATCTGATGAAATAGATATTATACATCGGATAATCGGCCACTAAAACCAACAGGCCGGAAATAACAGCAGCACCTGATGCCCAAGACTGCATACGACTATAGCCCGCGGCACCTTGCCGCACCAGGTAGCCAACAGGAATTTCCACCACTTTATCTTGAGAGCCCCGGCGGCCATCCCCACCAGATCGAAGAGCACGACAGGCATGAGAGCCACACCGAAGATGGCCCATGCGCCGTAGCGATCCATCCAGCGCGCTGCCTTTTGGTATGCCGGCAGATGCTCATCCACTATTATCTTTTCACCTGTATATCCCACCCAGTACGCCGTCATCTCGCCGATGGCATCGCCCGTGCCTGCTGCAATTCCCACCAGAACCGGGCTCCAGACTGTAGCGGCGGCGAGCATAATAGCCGCGCCGGGCGTGGGAATAAAGATAGTACAGCTGCTGAGCAGGCTGACGGCAAAAACCACCGCGTAGGCCAGCCAGCCATAGCTTTGCAGGGAAAGCCTGAATACATCCTGAAAACGGAATAGCAGGAATGCTATAGCAGCCGAGAAAGCGATCATGCCCAGCAGGAGGAGCCCCTCTAGGAGCAACTTCATTCTCATGCCTGTGGGCTTGCCGCTTTTAACAGCCAATCTCTTGCCTTCCTACTGACGTCGCGAGATATGACTCCAGTCCACCGGCTAGAAGATTGGCATGAATATCGGATGCCAGCTTTCCATCGCGTAGAAGCGTAAAAAGCACCGGCCCGGACCCTGCGAGGTGTACCTCGGGCGCCCCCGCCCTGCGGAACTCCTCAATATACTTAACCAGGCCAGGGTAAGCGTCAGAAACCACTTTTTCAAAGACGTTGTATACGCTGACCGGCTTTCTCTGACCCCCGCACTCAATTTGTTCCCTTATGCCGGTTGTGAGGCCGCCGGACGAATAATGGCCGGGGCTTACAAGGCTGTAAAGCCTGGCGGTTTTGCCTGATGATATGGTGAGATCAGGCCGGAGTAAAACGAACCACGATTGCTCGAAATCGGGCAGGGGCGTAACACGTTCGCCCTTACCCTCGATCAGACAGGTGCCTCCGTAAATGAAAAAAGGCACATCTGAGCCCAGGCCGGCGCCGATTGCAGCCAGCTGTTCCGCAGATATAGCCAGTTGCCACAGCCTGTTGAGACCGCTCAATACAGCAGCGGCGTCGCTGCTTCCGCCACCCAGACCTGCATCCATGGGAATATTCTTCTCCAGGCCTATCATCGCGCCCCTGCCGCAGCCTGTGGCTTCGCTTAGCCTCCGGGCCGCTTTTAATATGATGTTATCATGGTCGGGGATTCCCGGCAGGCTGGATTTCAGGGTGATATGGCCGGCAGGCTCCAGAGTTAAAACGTCATAGAGGCTCACGGTCTGCATAATGCTGGCGATATCGTGATAGCCATCGACCCGCCTCGCCAGCACCTCAAGCGCCAGGTTAACCTTGGCAAATGCCTTGAGCGTCAGCACCATCCCCCTCCCACTACCCGATGCAGGGCCGACCACTCTGCCAGTGTGAGCGACCCCGGCCGCCTGGCCGGATCTATACCGGCCTTGCGCAGAATATTTTCTGATTCCTCAGCTCCAACTTTCATACCGATTGCCAGAGAATTTCGGAGTTGTTTGCGAGGCGATGCGAATCCGCAATGTAACATGTCCAGAAAGCCGTCGATGTCCGAGATATCCAGGGCCGGAGCCGGCAACATGTTGAATTTAACGACGGCTGAATCCACTCTGGGCTCAGGGTAAAACGAGGCTGCCGGCACCTTGAAAACGATCTCCGGGTTGCTGAAAAGCCGCATGCTGACCGCCAGGAAGCCCATCCTGCCCTCGGGCGCCGCGACCTCCATGGCCACCTCCTCCTGCATCATCATAACCATCAGTGCCGGCCTGTTTTTCGTGTGCATGAAATAGCGCAGGATGGGAGAGGTGATGTAATAGGGGATATTGGCCACGACCTTATAGGCAGATCCTCCGACGAGGTCATTCAAATCCTGTTTCAGTATGTCCCCCTGAACGATCCTAACATTGCTGTAACCGCCCAGTTTTTTTGTGAGCTTCAACGCCAGTCTGGCATCGAGCTCGACCGCGACAACATGGCCGGCGCCAGCGGCAAGTTTCTCTGTTAAAGCCCCGCGGCCGGGGCCTACCTCCAACACCGTATCCCCGGCACAGAGACCAGCAGCTTCGATAATGGCATCACTTACAGAATCGACCACGAGAAAGTTCTGCCCCAGGCTCTTATGGGCCCTTAACCCACGGCTCCTGAGCTGTCTATGGAATTTGCGAGGCTCTTCGTTTTTGTATGGCAACAGATCGCTGCCTGCCTTAATAATAAAGGGCCGTGCACCGGCTGTCGATAGAGTCTATCAGCTTACGCCCGCCAACCAGCTCCGGCCAGGTGACCCTGCGTCACCCGGAGCTTACTATTTACCGCTGCTTCCTTCCGGACCTGACGGGATTCATAGACCTCCGCCGCGCAAGACCCAACCTTCAACACCGCTTAACAGTTGCAGTTCTGAAAAACAATACCTCGAGCCGGAATTCAGCCCCGCTATAGCGGATCTCGGGTACAGGGCACCGCTGGTTCCCCGCCTAGCACGGCCCAACTCAAATACTACAGTTTAACCATTTTCTTTTCAAGGTTAAACGCCCCAGCTTAACCTGCTCACCAGGAATCCCGGCAGGCCTTCTTTTTCCATCTTGGCCTGTGTGGACTCGATATCGTAAGATACCCTGTAATAGTAGAGGGCATGCTCCTCAGAATCGTATATGGCGTAGCTGGCGCGCGGGTCCCTGTCCCTCGGCTGCCCTACACCCCCGGGATTAACGATCAGGCGCCTGTCCCCCAGCTTCAGAATATCGCCGCTGCCCAGGTACCCCTCATTGACCAGTATCTCGTCCTGCTCGAAAACAAAGGGAACATGAGTATGCCCCACCAGGCAATATCTGGTATCGAAGCACTTGAAATTGTCGGATGCAGTAAAAGCATGGGCGATGTATTCCCAGAATGGCAGCCTGGGGCTGCCGTGGACCAGCGTAAAATCGTCCCGCACCAGCACATCCGGCATGCCGAGTAAGAAATCCCGGTCATCGCCGCTCAACCGGCTGGAGGTCCAGCGGTTGGCGCATGCAGCATCCGAGTTAAAATCACCGATATCAATTTTACCAATCGCCGCCAGGTCATGGTTGCCGCATACGCAGACAGGATCAAGTGTCTTCAACAATCTGATGCATGCAGAGGGGTCTGGGCCATATCCCACCACATCACCCAGGCACCAGACATGACCAAAGCCCCCGTGGTTATGCGCATCCTCTAAAACCGCCTCGAAAGCTTCGAGGTTGCCATGTATATCGGCGATGACGAGGTATTTCATGGAAAGTCGATTATATCATACACATCACGGCCGGCCGGTTGTACTAAACACTGTGGGAAGCGTATATTAACGGCATGACTATATACTATTTCGCTTATGCATCCAATATTAACCGTAAGCAGATGGCAGAGCGCTGCCCCGAGGCCAAAGCCAGGGCTGTAGCGACGCTTCCCAATTTCAAGCTCGTTTTTACGGGCTATTCGCGGCTGTGCAAAGGCGCAGTGGCCACGATCAGGGGTTCACAGGGCGACAAGGTCATAGGCGCTGTTTACGAGATAAGCGAGGCCGGGCTGCGCAAGCTGGACAAACACGAAAACTACCCTGTCGACTACAAGCATCTGGATGTGCGCGTTTTCACGGACGGCGGCGAATCATTCGATGCCGCGACCTTTATCAAGGCCAGGATAGAGGAAGAAGGCCAGCCTTCCCCTGAATACCGCGCTGTGATACAGCAAGGTTATCGAGATTGGGGCATTATCTGAGCCAGCGGGCTAATTACCCTCTGTGATAACCACCTCGTTCATCTTATCGCCGTTAACCAGCTTCTTCAGCACGTCCATGCCCTGCGTAAGCTGACCGAAAACCGTGTGTTTGCCATTCAGGTGGGATTGCGGTGTATAGCAGATAAAGAACTGGCTGCCGTTGGTGTTAGGCCCCGAGTTGGCCATGGACAGAGAACCGACCTGGTGGGTGCGCGAGCTGAATTCATCCTGGAATGTATATCCCGGACCGCCGGTGCCGTTGCCGTTGGGATCGCCACCCTGCGCCATGAAATCAGGAATCACACGGTGAAAAGTCAACCCGTTGTAAAAGCCCTTGCGTGCCAGGGTAATGAAGCTGTTGACCGTGACCGGGGCGTCCTGGGCATAAAGCTCCAGCACCAGGTCTCCCTTATCTGTTTTGATCAAAGCTGTATAATTTTTGTTTACATCGATAACCATTGAAACAGGTGAATTGAAGCTTTTAGGTTGCTGTGCCGGCATTTTAATCACTCCTGTCATAAACAACGTTAAAATCAACCCTAATAGCGCCAGGGCTATTATGATCGGAATTACTACGGTTTTGTTTTGATACCAGGCCTTTTTTTGGACCTTGTTTTTTCTGGATCGTTTTTTTGACATATCAGCTATTGTCATCCTTAATAATCTAAATTTGACCGTCTCTTTTCATAAACAGGGTGCTGCCCTAGGGCAGCACCCCAAGATGTCTCTTTATTAAGACCCTATATTTTACCAGCTTCCGAATACCGATGTGTAGCCCAGTGCCAGCCTGATCAGCATATATCCCAGAAAGACGGCGCCCGACAGGAAGATCCACAGGCAAAGCATACGCCAGAAAAGACCCCAGGCCAATCCCCATGTCGGTTTCACATCAAGTTGCCGGTGCTGATGGAAGTCGGGTGCCACGGCCGGTGTCACCGCTTGCTGTGGCATCGCTATTCCAGTAACCATGGAGGGTGGAGCAGCTATGCCGGTTACGATAGGCATATGGGGGATCTGACGCTGGCCGCCAGCCAGGTGTGCACCGCAGGATACACAGAACTGCTGGTTTGCAGCATTCTGTGAGCCGCAATTCTGGCACGTTACCATTTGCTGCATATTTCACCGCCTGAGCTTTACTTTCCTGCATTATATACGCGGTGAACCTCTATAGCAAGACCCTGCACCTCACTGTGACAGGCCTGTGCTATAATCACGGCATGCGCATAGCTGAAATAGGCGAATTCGGGCTTATCTCCAAGATAGCCGCCCTCATTGATGAAAAAGGCGACAGACTGTCGCCAGCCTGCAGGGATTTACTGCTCGGCATTGGAGATGACGCAGCCGCCTGGAAAAGCCCCGGCGGCACAGAGCTAATCACTACGGATATCCTGGTGGAAGAGGTACACTTCGATTTCGCTTATACCGGCTGGAAGGACCTGGGCTGGAAATCTATAGCTATTAATATCAGCGATATAAACTCGATGGGTGGAAGGCCGCGCTATGCCCTGGTTTCATTGGCGCTGCCCGGCCGCGGCGAGGTTGCGGATGTTCTCGACCTGTATCATGGAATACTGGAGATATCCAATATCTACGGTGTAGCTGTGGCCGGAGGTAATATCTCCGCCTCGGATAAAGTCATCATCAATATCACCTTAACAGGGCTTGCCGAAGGCAACATGTTGACCCGCTCTTCAGCCCAACCCGGTGACCTGGTAGCCGTATTCGGTTTCCCCGGCCTGTCGGTAGCCGGCCGCAAGGCGCTCACGCAGTTTATGAATCTGGATGCCGATGCGCTGCAGCTATTTAAAAACGCCCATCTGCGGCCCGCACCTGATTTTAACGGCGGCCCCCTGCTGGCTAGGCTTGGTGTCAGGACTGCCATCGATATCAGCGATGGACTGGCAGCGGATCTGACCCATATCTGCACGGCCAGCAAAGTTGCGGCTACCCTGCACTTAAATAATCTACCCATCCACCCTCTCTTGAAAAAATATTTCGGTCATGACAGCCTCAAAATGTCCCTGGCCGGCGGCGAAGATTATGAGCTGCTCTTCACAGCCGCTCCGGATTTAATGAACAGGGTTGAGGCAGCATTCGACCCTGCTCCTGTTATTATTGGAGAGATAACAGCAGGTAAACCATACGCCCTATCGCTGCTAGATGAGGGGGAAAGCGCTGTGCATATCGACTTCAGCGGCTGGGACCATTACAAGTATCATGATTGATCGTTGATTATGGCGCATTTTACCGTTACCACACACAGCCCGGAACAGACCCGCAGTCTTGGCCAGCTTATCGGCGGACTGGCGCAGGGCAACGACCTCTACCTGTTGAAAGGAAACCTGGGCACAGGCAAGACCCACTTCGTGCAGGGCATTGCCTTCGGGTTGGGCATCAAGGAGTACGCCTGCAGCCCTTCATTCATGATAGCCCGTGAATACCATGGCCGTTTGGCGCTTTATCACCTCGACTTATACCGCCTTGACCATATCGAGGAGATAAGCGACCTCGGCCTGGACGAATATTTCCGGGCCGACGCAGTCTGTGCCATCGAATGGGCTGAGAAGGGAAGCGTGATATTGCCGCAGGATAACCTGACTATTGCGCTTGAACATATGCCCGGCAATGTCCGGGAAATCACCTTCCTACCGCAGGGAGCACGTTATGTAGAGCTGGTCGATGCGATTATGGATGCGCTGAAACAAGATAGAGAGATAGCATGGAAATTGCCATAGATACCTCCACGAGTTGGGGCGGGACCGCCCTTTCACAGGATGGAAACCTGCTGGCTGAGCTTATCTGGAAACCGGGACAGAACCATACCTCGGAGCTCTTCCCCAACATCGAGAGACTGCTGCAAACGGCAAAAACGGATATCCAGTCCCTATCTGCGGTGTATGTAGCCATCGGACCGGGCAGCTTTAACGGCCTGCGCGCAGGCATCAGCGCGGCTAAAGGCCTGGCCTTCTCACTTAATGTACCGCTAGTGGGGATAAGCACCCTGGAGGCCGAAGCTTTTCCTTTTGCATTTACAGGACTGCCCGTGTGCCCTATCCACGACGCGGGAAGGGGAGAGATAGCTGCTGCACTCTTCTGTCATACCGGCAGCTGGCAACGGTTAAGAGAGGAATATCTTACTGATATTCAATCACTCTGTGAAAATACCTGTGAAAAGACCGTGTTTTGCGGCGAGATCCCGCCTGCAGCGATAGAGTATATCCGTGCTTTACTGGGGGAAAATGCCGTGATACCCGAATGGGAACAGCGTCTCAGGCGACCGGGGTATGTCTCTTACCTTGGCTGGCAACGGCTGAAATCCGGGCAAACAAGCAGCCTGGCAACACTGCAACCCATTTACCTGAGACAACCTCCCATAACACAGCGTAAAAAGAAATACTGACAGCCGGCTCCCTTTTTCAAGCCGCCCACGAAGCTGAAGATCAGAATTAAGACCACTAAGATGTCGATGATGATGCCGGCACAAGCCGGAACTGGCATATTATTGAATTCCTCTACTTATTCGAGCAATAGTCTAATAGGATTAAGCACGCGAGAACAATCCTCATATAACTAAAACTACGGCATTTGTCGAAAAATTACATACAACCTGGATCGCTTTCGCCTGAGTCATTGCTTCTGATAATGGTAAAATAGCTGTTTAACGGATAAAATTAATACCGGCTTACGGGCAAAAATATAGCTTGGAGAAGAAATGGAAAGGACACTTATATTAGTTAAGCCCGACGGCGTGCAGAGATGCCTGTCAGGGGAAATATTGGCCAGGCTGGAGAAGCGCGGCCTGAAAATTGTGGCGCTGAAGATGCTGCGCATGGACAGGGCGCTGGCCGAGAAACACTACGCTGTTCACAGGGAAAAGCCGTTTTTTAATGACCTGGTGAATTTCATCACTTCCGGCCCGATCATAGCAGCCGTATTGGAAGGCGAGAAGGCTATTGAATCAACCAGGCAGACTATGGGAGCTACAGATCCTAAAAAAGCGGCACCGGGCACCATCAGGGCCGACCTAGGCATAAACATGGAGCATAATCTTATCCACGGCTCGGACTCCCCTGAAAACGCGGCGGCAGAAATCGCCATCTTTTTCAAATCCGGGGAGATACTCAGCTATACCAGAGATGTGGACAGGTGGCTCACTGGATAGTAAGCAATCGAATAGCCTTGCCGTATACGCTTTCCAGGTCGTAGAAGTGCCGCATCTCCTTTGAGAATATGTGTATCACCACGCCGAGGTAATCCATCAGTATCCACCCCGAGCCGGCATCGCCCTCGCTGCGATATGGCAAAGCCGATTCTTTCTTAAGTGAATTTAATATCTCATGGTGGATGGCGTCCACCTGGCGGTCGCTGTCGCCGCTGCAGATGACGATATAATCTGTAAAGGAACAGGCCTGCCGCATATCCAATAGGACAACATCCTCGGCCTGTTTATCCGCGGCCAATTCGACTGCCCTGCGGGCTATTTCCAACGGCTCCAGTTCTTACTCCTTGATAGTACTATAGTACTATCTATGCACCTGTTTATACCTGATTATAACACAGGAACGGTATATCCGTGTATATATGCGCCATAGTATCAGAATGACTGCCGCATACGTTTGGGTCTGACGGAAGGTCGGGTTTGACTTTTTCTCGGGAATTGTCATAATTGAATCAGGCTAAATGCCTTGATCAATCAGATGCAGTGCCAATATAAAAATAATCGATATATATATGTTGGCTCTCGATAGTCGTTAGTATAATAAACTGAATATCAACGGAGGTTAACAACAGTGGCACAGCAAATTAAAGCGGACAAGGATTACACCCTTGTAACGCAGATCATGCAGGTTGCAGATATATTCGTGAAAGTACGTGAGAGGGAACTGCTCCCGCAGAACCTGTCGGCGACCGGGGCAGCCATCCTGTTTCTGGTAGATGCAATGGGCAAGGACGTTACCCCTGCCAAGATCTCCCGGATGCTGCTTCGCGAGCCGCATTCCATATCGGGCATCCTTATGCGCATGGAAAAACAGGGACTGCTCAAGCGCACCAAGAATATGGAGCGCAAGAACCTTATTCGCGTCACCCTGACCGCGAAGGGAGAGAACGCCCTGAAGCAGTCTATGAAAAAGGAAGGAACCAAGCATGTCCTTTCAAGACTGACTGCAGAGCAGCAGAGACAGCTCAAGTCATCTTTAACAGCTCTCAAAGAGGCGGGCATGAAAGAACTGCACCTCAACCCCAAGGCGCTTCCCTGGCCTTAAATCCCAATGATTGATGTTGCAGGCACCCGTGCCGATAATAAGATGGCCGGGTGTCCTGCTAATATGCCGGCGTCCTATGATGACACCACGCTGGTATTCCTGTGCGACTTTTCCTTTATCATCTTGGGGCTATTTGCTATAATTAGCTCACTATTCAAAAAGGTAACCTATGAAAGCAAGATGGTGGCAAGGTAGCCTTCTCTACCTACTTATCCTTGTGGCGCTGCTCGCCCTGGCATTCAGTTTCTTTCCCATCAATAAGGGGCCCAAGGAAGTCGATTTCTACACGTTCATCGACAATGCCAAGAACGGCCAGGTCAAGACCATCCAGCAGGATGGCAACTCCATCATAGGGCTCAAGGACGATAAGCCTGTAGTCAAGGCTGCGTACGTGGGAAGCACCAAGGAGCTGATGGATAGCCTCAAGGAGGCCGGCGTCGATCTGGGGGATGACGGCATAAAGTTCGAGGTGAAGACGGGCGGCTTCGACTGGGGCAGCATCATGCTGAGCTTCCTGCCGCTGGTGCTCTTCGGCGCGCTCTTGTTCTTCCTTTTCCGGTCGGCGCGCGGCGCCAATACACAGGCCTTCAATTTCGGCAAGAGCCGGGCCAGGCTGGCATCGGGCGATAAGCCGACCGTCACATTTGCTGACGTGGCCGGTATAGATGAATCCAAAGGTGAACTGCAGGAAGTAGTGGAGTTCCTTAAGTCGCCGCAGAAATTTCTGGCGCTGGGCGCCCGCATTCCCCGAGGCCTGCTGCTGGTAGGCCCGCCCGGCTGCGGCAAAACGCTGGTCGCCAAGGCGACGGCCGGCGAGGCCGGCGTGCCCTTTTTCTCCATCAGCGGCAGTGAATTCGTGGAGATGTTTGTAGGCGTGGGCGCCTCGCGTGTGCGCGACCTCTTCGACCAGGCCAAGCGCAGTTCACCCTGTATCGTCTTCGTGGACGAGATCGATGCCGTCGGCCGGCACAGGGGAGCGGGCCTGGGCGGCGGCCACGACGAGCGCGAGCAAACGCTAAACCAGATACTGGTGGAGATGGATGGTTTTGACAGCAACACCGGCGTTATTGTGCTGGCCGCCACCAACCGGCCTGATATACTTGATCCCGCCCTGCTGAGGCCGGGGAGGTTTGACCGTCATATCGTTATAGACCAGCCGGATATCAACGGCCGCAAGGCTATACTGGCGGTCCATGCCAAGGGCAAGCCGCTGGCACAGGAAGCTAACCTCGAAGTGATTGCCCGGCAGACCCCGGGCTTCAGCGGCGCCGACCTGGCCAACCTCATCAACGAGGCAGCCATCCTGGCAGCGAGGCGAAACCGCAAAGACGTGGGACAGAAAGAGCTGGAGGATTCCATCGACCGCGTGATCGCCGGGCCCGAGAAAAAAGGGCGCGTCATAACTAAGAAGGAGAGGGAACTGATCGCCTACCACGAAACAGGGCATGCCCTGGCGGCCAAGATGCTGCCCAACGCCGACCCGGTACACAAGATATCGATAGTGGCCAGGGGAATGATGGGCGGCTGGACCAGGTTCCTGCCAAGCGAGGAACGCCACCTTGAAACGTACGATCGGTTCAAGGACATGATGATCATCAGCCTGGCAGGGAGGGCGGCCGAGCAGGTTTTGCTGGGCGAACTGACCACGGGCGCGCAGAACGACCTTGAGAAGGTAACCATAATAGCCCGCCGTATGATCATGGAATTCGGCATGAGCCAGAGGCTGGGACCGCGCACCTTCGGCAAGAGGGAAGAGATGGTCTTCCTGGGCAAGGAGATACACGAGCAACAGAACTACAGTGACAAGGTCGCACAGGAAATCGACGAAGAGGCGGAGTCCCTGATCAAGGAGGCTTATTCCAGGGCAGTGGAGATTATAACCGGCAACAAGGCCCGTCTGAAGTATATAGCCGAGTACCTTATAGAAAAAGAAACTATAGACGACACCACTTTCGACAAGCTGCTGAAGGACCCTATCCCGGCGCCCGGCCTGGAGGCCGCGCCGGCATCATAATGATCTCTACTTATTCCTCTCAATAACGAAAGCCACCAGAGCCTTGAGCGACCTGCGCGCATCACAATCCGGCAATTTATCCAGTGAAAGACTGGCTTTACGGGAAAATCCCTGCGCGATGGACCTGCATTCATCTATGATACCGGATTCACGCACTTTCTCCACGGTGCCGGGCACAAGGTCTTTGCGGTGGTCAACTATAATGGCCTTTATTGTATGGTCCTGCGGATATTTCTCCGCATAAAGAATGGATGGCAGCGTGGAAGCTCCCTCACTAAGGTCCGAACCCACGGGTTTCCCCAGCATGGACGGATCGCCCACGAAATCAAGAATATCATCGATAATCTGGAAGGCCAGCCCGAAATTCAACGCGTAGTCTTTGAGAGCCTGCACCTGTTCCTCAGGGCAACCGCTTAGCACCGATGCGCATTCTGAAGCCATAACAAACAGGCAGGCGGTCTTGTCGCCAATCCATTTATAGTAGTTATCCCTGGCTCCGGCAAGGTCAAAGGAGTGGCTGCCCTCCCTGAGCTCTCCGCCGGAGATAGTCATGAGTGTCTCGGTAAAACGCCTGATGACCCTTTGGTTCTCGGTGGTCGTAGCCAGGCTACCCGCCTTAGAGAACAAGTAGTCACCCAGTAAAAGGGCGCAGTTCTGTCCCCAGGTGCGGTACACGGCCGGCTTGCCGTGGCGCATATCCGCGTTATCGATGATGTCGTCGTGTACCAGGGTGCCGATATGAAGCACCTCCACGGCGGTGGCCATGGGGACAAGCACTTCGAGATCATATTTGTAAAACTTGGCGCAAAGCAGTGTAAGCGCCGGCCTCACCCTTTTGCCGACCCTGAGCAGTGCGTACTCCAGTAACTGCGATAATAGGGGAATATCATTGTCGGCTATCTCACCCAGCTTGGATTCCACCAGATCGAGGCCTGGTTTGACCGGGGCGTATATCTCATCGAGGTTCATACTGTTTCACTGCTCCCCAGCCTCTCCATCTCTTGTTCCACCAGGCTATCTTCCAATTTAATAAACAGCGCCTGCGGCTGCGGCAGGGATGTGCCCGGCAGGGGCATCTGAAAATTCCAACCAGCATCGCGTATATCTCCTTCAAGGCCCAGATAAGCGTGGAGCTTCTGCGAGGTAAATGGCAGGAATGGGCACAGTATGGTTTTCAATGCCGATATAGCGGCAAGAGCCGTGTATACCGATCTCCCGGCCGCCTGGCGGTCCTGCTTGACCATCTTCCAGGGCGCGGTGTCGTCCAGGAAGCGGTTGACATCCTGCGCCAGGGCCATGGCAATTTTGAGCCCTTCCTTGAAATGGCAGCGGTCAAGCTGACTGCCGACCTGGTCCAGCGTATTGCGGGCCTTCTGCAGCAGGGCATTGCCGGCCTCATCCATGACGCCGGGATCGGGCACAGAAGCATTGAAGTTGCGATAGTTGAAAGACAGCACGCGGTGCACCAGGTTGCCGTAGGTCGCAACCAGTTCGTCGTTGTTTTTGCGCAGGAATTCGTGCCACGAGAAATCCATGTCGCCCGTCTCCGGCATATTGATGGAGAGGTAATAGCGCAACGGGTCAGGATCATAGCGCTGCAGGAAATCGGGCACCCACACAGCCCAGTTGCGGCTGGTGGACAGCTTCTTGCCCTCGATGGTCAGGAACTCGTTGGCTGGGACATCGTAAGGCAGGCTGAGACCGCCGTAGCCCATCAGCATGGCCGGCCAGATAATCGTATGGAAGGGGATATTATCCTTGCCTATAAAGTAGTAGGCCCTGTTCTGCCCCGTCCAGAAGCGTTTCCACGCATCGTTATCACCCTGCAATGAGGCCCACTCACGGCTGGCCGACAGATACCCGATGACCGCCTCAAACCAGACATAAATACGTTTTTTTTCAAACCCGGGCAGGGGCACGGACACTCCCCACTCGATATCACGGGTTATGGCCCTGTCCTTGAGACCTCCCTCCAGAAATCCCAGCGTGAAATTCTGCACGTTCTGGCGCCAGTAGTCCTTTTCCCCCACCCATTTCCTGAGCTGCTCCTCGAAAGCGCTAAGCTTGAGAAAAAAATGCTCCGAGCTTTCGAACCTGGGCGTGGAAGAACAAGTACGGCAGCGCACGTCTATAAGATCACTGGGGTTGAGCGTGCGGCCACAGTTATCGCACTGGTCACCCCTGGCAGCATTGAAATTGCAGTTGGGGCACGTTCCCTCGACGTAGCGGTCCGGAAGTGAGCGCCTGCAACTGGGACAGTACGCCTGCGGCATGGAACCTTTATAGATGTAACCTTTCTCAAGCAGGTTGAGGAAGATATCGTGCGTAACCGACTCATGGTTGGCTGTATCGGTGGTGGTGAAGAGATCGAACGATATACCAAGTTTCTGCCAGCTGTCCAGAAATTCATTATGATACCTCGTAGCCAGTTCTGCAGGCGGGATACCTTCCTGCTCGGCCCGCAGGGTTATGGGCGTTCCATGCTCATCGCTTCCGGATACCATGAGCACACTGTTGCCGCACAGGCGCTGATAGCGTGCGAAGATATCTGCGGGCAAATATGCCCCGGCAACGTGCCCGAGATGCAAAGGGCCGTTGGCATACGGCCAGGCTACTGCAACCAGAATATTATCAGGCAAGTTATTAATCTCCCCTTTCAGGCAGCGCTACTTAAGTGTTTTAGAGGGAAAGAAAGTGAATACCTTGTCCCCCTTCTCCTTTTTCTCCATGCCGGCCTTTCGCTTCTCGGCGCAGCTTTTACAGAAACGTAATTCTTTACACTGCTGAGCCGACTTTTTATATTGGATTACGCAGCCGTAATTCTTCTTCCTGAAAGCCTCCCCTCCCTTCTTCTTATAGCAGGCCGGACAATAGCAAGTCTCCGCATCTCCATCGATGACAAAAAGGTAATGGTCGCCACCCTCTATCCTGTTGCCGCAATCGGAGCAGTCCAGGTCGTCGATGTAAACCACCTCTTCTTTGAGTTTGTCCGAAGGCTTCTCATCTATTGCCAGATATATATCACCATGATGTATGGTGCCGTCACAGCCGTCGCATTTGGCCGGACCTATGGAAATTGCACCCCTGCGAAATCTTTCCTGCATGTTTAAACTCCCTTTTTAGATTTGTCCCTTGCCTTGCGCAAGGATCTCTTTAAATCCCCGGTACCCTGTATCACGATCGTAAATTCGCCGCGCGGCTTCTGAAAATGCTTGGCAGCCATGCTCAGCGGACCGCGGTAAACCTCCTCATGAAGCTTTGTCATCTCCCGGCATACGGCAATGTTGCGGTCGCCCAGCATCTCCAGCATAGCCGACAGGGAATCGACCACCCTGTAGGGCGACTCGAAACAGATCATCGTCCTCGGCTCCAAGCTGATCGATCCCAGCAACCGCCTTTTTTCCCCCTTCTTACGGGGTAAAAAACCCAGGTAAATGAACTGGTCGGCGGGCAGGCCGGAAGCAGCCACGGCAGTCGTCACCGCCGAAGGGCCTGGCAATACCACGACCTGATATCCTTTCCCGATAGCCCCCTTGATCAGCTCATATCCCGGATCGCTGATGCCCGGCATGCCGGCTTCCGAGATGAGGGCTATATCCTGTTCCTCCAGCATCTCAAGCAGGACAGGAAGCTTGTTTGTCTTGTTGTGC
>Ga0268277_1000585_pt1 | contig 28441 bp, 30 predicted proteins | sample saktaG_5_FD_190132 | JGI IMG/M metagenome (GOLD analysis project Ga0268277, IMG submission 190132) | Saline water microbial communities from Sakinaw Lake, British Columbia, Canada - sak_2010_1_5_50m | ecosystem: Environmental > Aquatic > Non-marine Saline and Alkaline > Saline ... | reverse complement strand
CCGCAGTGGCGGGGGCAATGTAACTCAAAGATATCCTGACGGATATCTTCTCGTGCTCCCTTGCAGTCGCATATCGAAGATGTCCTGATGGACATCTTCTTCAGTTTGCCTTCCCTGCGGGAACGGCAAAAAAATCGAAGATTTGATAATCTTCTCCAGTTTGCCTTTCCTTTAGAGGAACGGCAAACATCCCCAAGAACGTTATAAAAACCGATGATTTCTACAGAGCCAAAAAATCAATAATTTAAACCAGTGGTTCCGGCTGCTGGCTGCCCAGAGACGGAAGGCGGGTAGTTTTGACAAGAAACGGGTCGTCGGACTGGCGGATTTTTTCAATAATAAGACGTTTGCCCTTTTCTGTCATCGCAAATATCGGGATAGCGATCCCGGCCTGCACACGTGCTTTTGCCCCGGCAGTCTCCCGGATAGTCTTTGATGCACAGGACGTAACCAGGTCGGACGCAGACACGAGTATTTCCGCTTCTCCCTTAGAGAGCCCTGTCACGTGAACACCGAAGATTATGGTGTCGGGATGGACACGGCGGATTGTTGCTGCGGTTTCTGGCAGGGCAACCGTAACCGCAATGTTCTTGTAGCCTTTGGTATGTGCGAGTGCAACACCGGCAACCTGATTGATTGCTGCATGTTTGTGGTCGAGAACAATTCCTCCAGCTTTCTCAATTTTGTCCATGACAGAAGGATAGGGGCATGTCTTCACAAGCCCCGACATCCTGCCGCCGATTCCCTGTACCAGCGCAGGTTTTGTGACAATGACGGTACCGGCGCCATCGCAGGCGAGCACGACTGCATCGATGAGGCCCGCGTGCAGCCCGAAGCTCAGGATCTCTGAAGCGCCAAACCCGACGAATTCCCGGCTGGCAAGGACTTCCCGATCGGGTGTGCACATGCCAAAAGCCTTTATCCTGTGCTCGATGTTGGCTCTGACGGAATCTTTCTTAATATCTAGGATCGGGTATGCGAACCGTTTTGCGAGTGGACAGTCTTTGATGAGCGCATCGCCGACTTCAGATACTTTTCCGTTCCGGATGATAATCCGGCACCTGCCGATCGCTTCGATAATATGTTCATCTGCACTGTTCTCATGCCCATGTGTCATGGAATATCATCCTGATACTTGGTGCTTTTCAAAGTTAAACTACCTCGTACCGGCAAAAGAGAAGAGAATATGAAGGATCTGTTCCAATCATCTGGAGTGAATAGTGCCGGAAGATTTGCAGAGCTTGATGCAGCCCGGGGCATTGCGATCCTCATGATGATCGTGTTCCATACGGTCTTTGACCTGTACTTTTTCAAAATATATCCCGTGAATGTTTCAGGAGGGTTCTGGCGATACTTTGCGTTTTCCACTGCGTCGCTTTTCCTTCTTATTGCAGGTATTTCACTCTCTGTAAGCCATTCCCGGGCAGTACGGTTGGCTGGGGAGGGAGCACCGGGCCGGCTGGCGGTAAAATTTCTTAAACGCGGTGCCGGGATTTTTGCCTGGGGGCTCGTCGTGACGCTGGCGACATGGCTGTATCTCGGTCAGGGTTTTGTAATCTTCGGTATCCTGCACGCTATCGGAGTATCGATTATGCTTTCCCCCCTGTTCTTCCGGTTCCGGTCCGGAAATATCCTGATTGGGGCGGTTGTGATTGTAACCGGTCTCGCGCTTGCATATGCAGGCATCTCCGGGCCGCTCTGGCTCTGCCCGATCGGAATCCATCCTCCATCCTTCAGTTCCGTAGATTATACACCCCTTTTTCCATGGTTCGGTCTTGTCCTGATCGGTCTTGGTACAGGCGAGAGGATTTACCCTGACGGCAGGCGTTCTTTTACGGTTCCGGCAATTCCTGGGGGTGTTCTGTCACCGCTTGCTTTCCTTGGCAGGCACTCGCTGGCTATCTATCTCGTGCACCAACCCGTGATCATAGTGTTGCTGCAGTTAGTTTCGGGAGTTCCCGTGTTCTGGCAGGATTTTTTTAAAAAATCGGCTCTGTGGAAATAGGCATGAGCCTAATACGTTCACACCGGAACCACGAAAATGCGTCTCTGCCAACCTTTCTTTAAATGATCTCTGTGATGGCACCCGCCCAGCGCGACGCCTCGTCGGGTCGCGCGGCGGGCAGATCTATTGTCTAGGAACCACAGTTTTCCGATGGTTTCGTACGTCATTTTCATGGGAAATTCCTGATGTCACATCATTCACAGAGATCCATGATGACCCGGTTTTCGAGGGATATCGCAAGGGGGGCTGCCACAGTGGCGGGGGCGAAGCCCCCGAGAACGTTATGAAAAACGATGATTTCTACAGATCCAAAAAATCTGCCAACCAATGTCATTAATCCTGTTTACAGACAAAATCTCAAGCACAACCATATGCTCTGGATTCTGCTCGCGCTCATGGGGGCTGTTGCCAATGCCGCGTATTTCATCATTATCAAAAAGAACATCAATATCCTTGAACCGCGGGTCCTGACAGCAGTCGGTTTCTCTCTGGGAGGGCTTTTGCTATTCTCCTATTCGGCACTCCGTAGTTTCCCGGCGCTCGGACAGGATTTTTTTCTGGCTGTGGTCATTACATCAATCCTCAATATCATCGCACAGAGCCTGATATTTATGGCACTGTCATCATCCGATCTCTCGCTGTCTGTCCCCATGCTCTCGTTCACTCCGGCATTCCTGATTGTTACATCGTATCTCCTCCTGCATGAACTGCCATCAATCTTCGGGATTGCCGGTATATGCATCATTGTCTGCGGTTCATATGTACTGAATATTTCAGAACAACACAACCACTTTGCCGACCCGATCCGGTCGATGATACGGAACCGGGGAAGCTGGTATATGCTAATCGTTGCACTCATCTTTTCAGTCTCAATTAATTTTGATAAAATTGTGCTAATCAACTCGGATCCGATCTTCGGCATGGCACTTACACTTTCCCTTATCGGGTGGTATTTTCTTCTCATATCTGCATACTCTGTTTTTTCCCGGCGAGAGGCGTTGCTGTGCCAGCCACCGGATAATCCAGCGCTGGTTACCGGCACGATTGCATGTCCATCACGGGTGTTATCGGTTATCGTACCGGCACTTCTTATAGGCCTGTTCGTTGCCATCGAAGCAGCGTCCATCAATACAGCATATACGCTGCAGATCGTGCCGTACGTTATTGCGATCAAACGGTTGAGTATCATCATCATGGTCCTGTATGGGACGATAATCTTTTCAGAAAATGAAATTAAAAAAAGGCTTACCGGTGCTGCACTGATGGTGGCTGGTGCAGTGATAATCCTCCTTTTCGCATGACCTTGGTCGTCTTACGCTGCAAACAGCGGGACATCCCGGAATTCTCTGACATCAAAGACGCCCCTTTCGGTGATACGGAGCGCAGGGATGACGGTAAGTGATAAAAAAGAGAGATACATGAACGGGTCGTCAATCCCACCTATCTTCCGGGTCACAGAACGGAGGGCTTTTAACTGTTTCACAACCGAAGGGTAGTTCAACGTTGACATCAGGCCGCCGCAGTCCAGGGGGAGGCTGGCATGCTGTGTCCCGGCAACAGCTGCCATCCCCCCCTGCATACGGATGACTTCTGCGATCGCAGATAGGATCTCACGGTCACTCGTACCGACCGAGATCAGGTTATGCGCATCGTGGGCAACGCTCGATGCAATCGCGCCCATCTTCAGCCCGAACCCCCGTACCAACCCCGCCCCACAGGTGCCGGTGCCGTACCGGTTGCAGACCACCACCTTGAGGATGTCGTGTTCCATATCGGGTAATCCTGATCCATCGCATTCAACCTGCAGGGATTCGGTCACGATCTGGTGCGGAACAATCCCTGCCACATGAGCCATACCCTTCCCGCGAATCCGGATCGCATTGACTGACGGGACCGTACAGCGGAACGAAGGTGGGAGGGGTGTTCCCGCAACCGCCACCGTATCAGCAAGCTCCCTGCCGGCAACAAATACCTGACGGATACGGAACCGTTCCGGGTCATCCACCACACAGAAGTCAGCGCGCCTGCCGGGAGAGAGCGCCCCGCGATCGTTAAGCCCAAACCGTTCTGCAGCAGAGAGCGTGGCCATCCGGATCGCAAGCTCCGATTCAATCCCACATGCAATCGCCTGCCGGATGCACCGGTCGATATGCCCTTCCTCCATCAGGAGGTCTGCGTGGCAGTCATCGGTGGCAAAACAGCAGCGGGAGACTGTTTGAGGCGTTACCAGCGGCGCGAGCTGTTCGATGTTTCGCTCGGTAGAACCCTCTCTGATATACAGGTACATCCCTTTTTTGAGTTTCTCCTCACCCTCGGCTAACTGAGTACACTCATGATCGCTCTGCAGTCCGGCAAGGATGTACGCGTTGAGGTCATTTCCGGCAAGCAGCGGGGCATGCCCGTCCCGGATAGGGAATAGTGCCAGTTTTTCTGCTACGGATGGATCAGCTCCAAGGACACCGGGAACGTTCATCATCTCCCCAAGACCAAGGACGCCATCACGGCCCCTGAACCGTGTCAGGTCAGCTGCAAAAAGAACAGCCCCGCCCACATCCATCGGCGTTGCCGGCACACAGGATGGCAGCATGTACAGGATATCCACCGGCAACCCTTTCCGCTGCGAGAGCATGAACTCAATGCCCAAAACACCAGCGACATTGGCTATCTCGTGAGGGTCGGCGATTACGGTTGCCGTTCCGTGCTGCGCAATAAGCCGTGCATATTCACGGGGGATAAGGAGCGAACTCTCGATATGAACGTGCGCATCGATCAGGCCGGGGACAATATATGCCCCCTTCATATCATGTTCAACAACACCATGATAATCCCCATTGCCAAGGACAATCCCGTCTTTTACCGCAAGATTGCCCGGTTCCCATGTGCAGGAAAACGGGTTGAAGATCTCCGCATTACAAAAGACCGTGTCAGCCGGTACCGTACCGCGTGCAGCATCGATCAGGCGGGATGAATATGATGGCATTGATTACATTGATCAGACCACAATATCCTTGATGCTTGCGGTCTTCCGTTCGCCATTCTTGGTGACATATACATAGAGCTTATAGGTTCCGGGTTCGAGCCTGACCGGAACGGTAACAACATTTTCCCCTTGGTTCAGCGTCACCGTGACTCCGGTATTGGTCAGTTCCTGCTGCCCCAGGTCATGGATCTCAAATACCCTCACCTGAATGCCGGCTTGTAGGGGATTATCACTATTGGTAACATGGACCTTTATCCCCTGTTCAGTCGGCGTTACATCGCCAATCGCAAGCGATGTGCAGCCTGCGGAGAGGACAAGAATGATACACAGCATGCAGAGGAGGAACCGGCATGATGACATGATTCAATGGTAAAATTTTGACCTTATAAACTATGTGGTTTATCGGTGCCGGGATTTTGCCAGAAAATATATGCCACATTGGTTCATTCTGTTTTGGCTGGCGCTGCAGCAAACCTTACACGATGATTTGCACATCACAACAAGGATTTTAGAGCTTTTCCACGGTAACCCGGACACGGTCACCGGCATGTATGCCATGTCCTTTGGGAATATCGATGTTGAACCAGAGACCACCGGGATTGTCCTGCGTGGGATCCTGGGACATCAGGCAGTCCTTGTGATCGTTGATGTCGGCGACAAATTCGACGCCAGTCTCAATCTCAAGAAGTTTTTTCATAAAAAAGGTGGCGAGTATGGTTAGATTACATCGCCCGCGGCGTGACCATCCACGTCGTGCTGTTCGAATAGCTCCACCGGATGATGTTAAGATCCTTGCAGATATCAGCCAGGATCGCCATGTTTGTCCCCACTTCCTTGGGGGATAACCCGAGGTCCTTTGCAATGTACTTCGACTTGAAGTAATGTTTACCCTTGGTTATCCCCGACTGGAGATAACCGACAATCTTGTGCTGGGTCTCATTGTACGTTTCACGGATCTTTTTTGAAGTTGACATGTGCTGCCTCAGCATTAAAAACTCATATAGATCCACTTGTATATATATATATCTACCCCAAGTGGCAGAATCGGGCTTCTTTTTCATTTTCCCCATCAATTAATTGACCAGAAAGCATTTATTGCCCACCGCTTTGATTTCGAAAATCGATCCGCGCAAAAACAGCGGGATCCGAATGTTTGATGAGAAATCCTGCCTGTTCCAAAAATTAAAATTGTAATTCAGGGTTATTTTTGTACCTGCGCTATGCCAATCTTGTTGATCAGCGCTTCAAGCACCATTTCGCGCATACCTTCCACAAATTTGATACTGCCCACCACAAGGTGCCCGCCGCCGCTGATCCCCCCACCGGGGATCTCGACGTGGAGCTCCCGTACCATCTTGGGGATGTTCATAAGAACCCCCCGGGATCGCAGCACCGCAAAGTCTGGCCCGAAACCGATCGTGACAACGGGCGATCCCGGGTTTGCCCTGCAGAGCCGGTCATGCACTTCCCCGCTGGTCTTTCCGGGGGGAGGGAAGGTGAATTTATGGGCATGGATCTCGACATCGATGAGGAAGAGTTTTGCGCTGTTGGGAAGATCACGGGGTACCACATGCGGCATGCAGGTACTCATCTGGTCCTCAATCATCAGGTTTGCTCCTTCAACAAGAAGAGAGACGAGTCTGTCATGCCGTGCAGAATTGCCACTTATGTTGAGTATGTCTTTTACGATCTCCCTGCCATCATTGAACCGGAGCCAGAACTGCTCATAATCAAGGGCAAGCGCGATGTTTTTACAGGCATCCTCACTGTACTTATCCTTCACCAGTGCAAGAAAGAGGGCGCGCTCCGGCGCCTCGCTCCGGTCGCCAACACCGGCAACTGCGGGAAGGTGGCGGATTGACGGTTCCACGTTCGGGTTGATCAGGCGGGCGATCTCCGTACCCAGCATCCCTGCGGTAATCCCGAAGTCTCCGCCAACATGATACGGGTTCACGTGGGCAAGCAGGTATTTGTCGATCGTAGCATCAGGATGGTGATGGTCGATGACGACGAATGGGATATCGTACACGCTTGCAATCTTGTAAGAGGGTTCATCCTCCTCGGTCGACCCGTTATCTGTAAGGACAACAAGTGGCATCTTCTGCCCGAACCTGACATGGTCTTTTAACGAGAAGTCCAGGTCGCGGGTGATATCCTCGATCTCATAGAATGGGGCTTTTGAGGGAGCACGCTTGAAAAGGTAGTAATCTGCGTCGAAGTCCGCACCGCTCTCCCTGATAAGCGCAACGACAGCCTGCTCGATTGCGACCGCAGAACAGATACCATCCGCATCAGCATGATGCCGGAGGATGATTGGTTGAGCGGTAAAAACTGCCCGCCTTATGATTTTCGCAACCTTTCTCATTTCAGGGCGAAGGCGTTCCATTATATCAGATTTCACAAGGAGTGGGACATCAACGGGTTCGGAGCGGGTATCCAGCGCTTTTTCGATTCGTACCCTGACCATTGTCTCCTCCTCACCGGATAATGATGTAATCACGTCCGCTTCGATCTGGAGCTGATTGTTGCGCTTCATGACTTCGCCGACCACTTTGACAATGCTGGCAAGCTCCACGTCCGGGAAAGCCCGCACGCCGGCTTCAACAAAAGCGGCGACATTCTGGGTGCCGGATTCGTCAATGATCGTAAAGATGGTAGGCCCGCTTGTCTGTTTGATCTGGGCGACTTCACCCTCGATGGCAACCGACTTGCCTATTTTCGTTCCAAGATCCGCAATACACACGGTTGACGATTTCTTTTCAAGGTTCTGCACCTGGTATACCTGTATCTGAACTTCCTCGAGGTCGATATTACCATTCGGGCGGATTTGCCGTACTTTAACAAGGATGGGATCCCGTTCCTTATGCTCCGCCTTTATATTGCTTTTATGGACGAGGCCTTTGATCCGGTCGTTTAACTGGACAAACATCCCAAAATTTGCAAATCCCTGTACCTTTCCTGCGTAAATGTTCTGCTCTTCAACATCGGCAAGGTCGCAGGTCGCGCCAAGCCTGATGACAAGAATATCGTCGTTTTGCATTCTTCTCTCACCACACACTTCGTACCAAAATAAAATTCTTCATCTGCTTTTGGTTGCACAATTTAACCATCGCTCACACATGGCAGCGCCAGAGTGTACCATCCATTTCCTCTGGGGCAATAACTACATTGTCATTGAGTACATCAGGAGAAGAACCGGTAAATATCACCTGATAAAATGACTCTTAAGGCCTGAACGTGACCTCGATCATGTCAAGGTCCTGGGGTGCGATGACCGTGCCGGAATATCTCTTTTTTGCATCGGCAATATGAGCCTCTGTACTGGTATACCGCGAGCTGACATGGATAAGGGCGAGCATCCGGACAGATGCTGCAGCTGCGGCTTCACCGGCCTGGCCTGCGGTGGCATGATAGAATTCTGCTGCCCGTTGCGCCTCGGAGTCATCATAGGTAGCGTCATGAATCAGGAGGTCGGCATCCTGCGCAACCGCAACGAGTCTGGTAGGGACAGGACCTGTGTCTCCGGTATACACAACCTTTCGTCCGGGCCGGGGGCTCCCCATAACATCGGATGGCTGGACAACCTGCTGCACCCCCTTATTTTCAACGGTTATTGTCTCTCCGCGCTGGAGCCTGCCAAAGAGCGGTCCTGCAGGTACGCCAAGCGTGATCGCCCGCTCGCGGTCGAACCTTCCCGGGCGCACATCTTCCTCAAACACAAACCCTAGCGCCGGCATACCATGGCTGACAGAAAATGCAGTGATCGTGTAACCGTCAAACCGGATCCATGATCCGTCAGAAAGCTCCACCGAATCAATGGTAAAACCACAATTAAACTTGCCGACGTGCCTTAAGGTGGTCACAAACTCGTGTACCCAAGATGGGCCATAGATGGTGAGAGGCTGGGTCCGGCCGTTGAACGAGAGCGTCTGGACAAGCCCGAATATGCCAAGGAAGTGGTCGGCATGCCAGTGGGTGACAAAGATCGCATCGACGCCAAAACCGGTCCGTGCACGCATCATCTGCTGTTGCGCCCCCTCCCCGCAGTCAAAGAGGAGCGTGTCAGACCCGCGCCGGATCATGATACATGACGGGTTGCGCTGCGGGGTCGGAAGGGCGCCGGCAGTCCCGAGGAAGTGGACATGGAGCGTCTCACCGCTCACGTAAAATCCCTCCAGTATTTTCCTAATGCGTTCTCGTAAACTCGGACGCTCACGTAAAATCCCTCCGGGATTTTCCTGAAGTGGTTCGTAAACTCACCGCTCACGTAAATTCCCCCGGAATTTACTAAAGCGGTCTCGCAGGCTCGCCCGCTCACGTAAAACACCTCTTAAATACCGCAAGGCTGCGCTTTGCCTCTTCAATCGATCGCCCTTCGATCACGGTGATCCCGCTATAGTTTTCTGCGACCGTTTTTCCAACAATGTCCCAGTCGATCGTACCATCACCAAGAGCAAGATGTTCATCGGAAAGCCCGTGATTATCATGAATGTGGATATGGTTTGCCTTGTTGGTGAACGGTAAAAAGTCATTTACTTTTCCGACCGTGTTTGCATGCCCGAAATCGAACGTCATGCCAATACCTTCAATTCCTTCTGTCATACCCATCAATTCATCGGGGAACCGGCAGAGAAACTCCTTTGCGCTGATCATATTCTCAACGCAGGCAAGTACCGAATGATCGGATGCCACCTTCCCAATCTCGACAAGCGCAGCTTTCTGGAGGTCCCAGATCTTCTGGGGCATCAGTTTTCCTACTGGTGAGAGATATCCCGGGTGAAGCGTCACGCGGCCAGTAAGCTCAGCGGCGTGCCTGATACAGGTGCAGATCTGGCGGATAGATTCCCGGTAAATAGGGTCATTGAGCGTAGCGAGGTTCAGGTCACTATACGGGGCATGGACAGAAACGCCAAGGTTCGTGCTCGCAATAACCTCCCTGATCCTTTTATACGTCACAGGATTATCAAGCCGGTAATTTCCGTCCGCTACGATCTCCCATCCGGTATACCCGCTCTCTTCGATGCCGTATACCCATTCAATCGCGTCCCAGACTTTTGCCGATGAGGAGAAGTAAGGGGCAAGGAGGCTCATGGTGTATGCTCCATCATCTGCAACAGGTTGCGAACCGATTGCTCAAAGGTTGCCAGATCTCCATCATTCTGCAACCGGTATTCTGCCTTTGAAAGTGCTGCTCCAAGGCCCCACCCAAGTTCCCTTTCATCCCTGAGCCGGAGCGACTCTTCAGTCGTGGTGTCATCGGTGCGTCCTCGGGTGGTTAAACGGGCAAGCCGCGTCGCAAACGGGGAGTCAATAGCCACAACAACAAAACCCGGGAAGTACCTGCGGAATAACCTGACTTCTGCATCACCCCGAATGCCATCGACAAGAACAACCGGGGCAGACAGATGGTGTAGTGCCGGAATACAGAGTTTTGCGATTGCATCCATGCCACCCTCTTTTCGCAACCTGTTTGCCATAGCCCCCATGTTCTGATCATCCGGTGCGAGACCTGCTTTTTTAACCGCAGCACGGATTACGTCACCCATTATGACGACAGGGATACCCTGACGGGATGCAATCCGCGCAAACTCCCCTTTACCGCTTGCGGGAAGCCCGACGACTCCGATCACTTTCATAGGGCAGTTCACCTCCTTCGCGTGTCCGGATCTTAACGCGCCTTTTGAGCTCGTCACCGATCTTCTTTAATTCATCTTCCGACAAAGGTTTCACTTCCCCGGTGACTCCCTGCTGGAGCACGATTTCAGTCTCACCTGCTTCTGCAACAATATATGGCACCTCGTCTTCATACCCCCGGAAAAGGGTGACAACGACCTCAAATTCCGGGAGCCGTGCCTCTTCGTAAGCCTCCCTGCACAGCGCAAGCGACCGCTGGACATTCTTGACATAATTTCCACCGATCAGGTTATTATAGCGCGCCCACCGTGCTTTGATGTCGAGCGCAACGCGGTCGAGGATTTTTTCCTGTATGAGTGCATCAAGTGTGTCAGGGTAGACGCCATTGGTCTGCACTCCCACAAGAAGACCCATATCTTTTGAGGCTTGTGCAAGCGCAAGCAGTGCATCTTTCTGCATGGTCGGTTCACCCCCGGAAAAAATAATTCCGGAAACAAACATGCGTGATCCCTGTATCATTTCGATCACTTCCGTGACGGGGCGCATGTCGGTTCCGGAGAGGATTGCGGCATTCTGGCAGTAGACGCAGCGGAGTGGACAACCACGGAGAAAGACCGTGCAGACGGATCTGCCCCTCCAGTCGACCGTTGACAGCGGGACAAAGCCCCCGAAATTGACCTGCATAAGACTTCTTTACACCTCAATGTTTGAACCGGGGTTATTTGAGTATATTGAGTTGTTTTTGTTCTCACGTGCAGCGGATGACTTCGTTCTCGGTGACGACGATGTCAATGCGGACGTCATTTTCGTCACGTGGGACGGAATCCGTCTCCTGGCAGGAGAATGCAACACCGATTTTTCTGACACCGGGGTTTTTTGCGAGGAAACGGTCATAATAACCTGCACCATACCCCAGCCGGTTTCCCCTCCGGTCAAAGGCCAGCAGGGGGATGATTACCGTCCGGATATCCGAAGCTTTTGCCGGGATTTCATTTCCGATCGGTTCCGGTACATGGAACGTGCTTCTTACAAGTATGGAGGTATCCCGGAGATACGAAAGGCGCAGTGTCCGCGTTTCTTTCTCGATGATTGGCACAACCACCCGTCGCCCCTCGTGCAACAGGTCCGCAATTAACGGGTGGGTGTCGACTTCATGGGGTTTTGAGACATATGCCATGACCGGATCGCATCCGTCGATTAACTCCAGAAGGTGTGCGCAGATACGCGCGCTCTTTATTGTGATCTCATCCTCCGAAATTGCCCTGCGCTTCTGTTTTGCAGCATCCCGCAACGCTTGCTTTGAAGAGACCGTGTGGACTGGAATCATGAAAGGTTATACACTATTGGCAGGATTGTGCTATTAAGCGTTGATGATTGGGTTATCCGGCAACCCGTCCCGCTCACCGGAAAGAGTATTTTTAAAATTTAAAATACCGGTTCACAATTTTGATTGCACAGTAATCCCCGCACATTGTACACCCGTCCGCATCAGCGGGCATCCTCTCTGCCCTGATCTGGCGTGCCCGTGACGGGTTCATCGCAACTGCAAACTGGCGTTCCCAGTCGAGATCACGGCGGGCATGACCCATCTCGAGGTCTGCTTCCCGTGTCTTTTTCAGTTTGATCATGTCCCCGATATGGGCGGCGATCCGGGAGCTGATGACTCCTTCGTACACTTCTTCCGGAGTTGGAAGTGCAAGGTGTTCTGCCGGGGTTACATAACAGATGAAATCCGCCCCGCAGGATGAGGAGATCGCGGCACCGATCGCTGCAACCCGGTCATCATACCCCGGTGCGATGTCGGTAACAAGCGGTCCGAGCATATAGAACGGCTTATTATTCGTAACGCGTTTCATCAGGGTGACGTTTGTCGCGATTTCATCGATAGGGACATGTCCGGGCCCTTCAACAATCACCTGGACGTTTTCATTGTGGGCCTTATCGGCCAGTTCCGCATTGATGAGCAACTCCTGCACTGCAGCCCTGTCTGTTGCATCGTGGACTGCACCCGCACGCATGCCGTTGCCCATCGAAAGCGTGACCTCGTGCTCCTTCATGATCTCGAGCAGGTAATCAAATTCTGAATACAGCGGGTTCTCTTTCTCATTATGGAGCATCCATGCGGTCATGAACGCGCCGCCCCGGGAGACAAGGCCTGCATGCCGGCCCTGGTTCCGGAGGCGCTTGATGGTCTCCCAGTTGATGCCGGTATGGATCGCCATGAAATTGGTGCCAAGTTTTGCCTGTTCGGCAGTGATCCGGAACAGGTCGTCCTCTTTCATATGGACAACGGCCCCGTCTTTTACTGCCGCCTCGATGAATGCCTGGTAGAGTGGCACGCACCCTACGGAAAGTTCTGTATGTGCGATGACCTGCTTGCGGATCTCGACAAAATCCCCGCCTGTCGAGAGTTCCATTAAGGTATCGGCACCGGCAAGTTCTGCCTGCCGCGCCTTCTCAAGTTCCATCGGAATATCAACAATATCGGTCGATGTGCCGATCGATGCATTCACTTTCGTGCGCAGTCCTTCCCCAATCCCGCAGATTTTTACCTTGCGGTACGGGGAAACAGGGATGACAATATGGCCTTGTGCAACACTGCGCCGGACGAAGTCTTCGGTCACTCCTTCCTGTGCAGCGACAATCTTCATCTCATCGGTGACGATGCCGCTTTTGGCATCTTTGACAATACTCATAGCCTACATATTTTCATAAAAGACAAGATAAAGCCTCGTTTTTCAAATTCTTGACTAAATTTTAGTTGTTTAATGAACAAGTAAAGTTGAATTGGAATAATGAAATTTTTTTTGTCTTTCCATTAAGGAATGATTTAATGTGAAAGGCAAATTTTCCGATAGGGTAAAATCCCAAAAAGAAGATGCAACTTCACAGGTTCTGATAGGATCACGGGACTTCTGGACTTTTTGAAGTGCATGATAACTGGCGGGACTTGCAAGGATTTGGATAAAATTAATAGGCAGCCAAAACATCTTACATTTTGTATGAGATGCCCCAGTTGTGGTAGGAACGAGCCATGGGAAGATGCAAGTTTTTGCCCAAAATGCGGGCAAGAATTATTTCCTCCTTCTGAAGATTATACCAACTACAAAACCCGCGATAAAAGAGAGGGTATCAATATTTATTACGTCGTTTGGCATTATTGGTACTTGATCTCATTATTTTTGGGATTGATCCTTTTCGGTATAGGTTTTTATATAGTCTCATTAGAAAATCTTGCCTCCCTTGCTGATCCCGTTCCTTGGGTTCTGATGCTTGCAGGTTTTATGCTATTCGTTGTTGGTTTCATCAGAATAAGAACGATAGTTCAAAGGAAGATATACGACGAATAAAAAAAATGAGGATGAGATTTTTATTTAGAGCGCGTGGAGCAAGGCGAGGATTATTATTGCGAATGTGATAATCGCAATAATTGCCTTACCCGCATCAACTACTTCATCAAACATAGTTTTTACCTCCTATGTCTGTTTAAAGTGTCCACTATCCATTACCAGAAACTATTTTTCTCAGGACAACAAAACAGATAGTTGTCGATTCTACTGCTGGGTGCCCTGAGTTCCAGACTCTCGCCATTCAGTTTTTTAAAGTTTTACAACCCTTCCACTCATAGATGACCTGCCCATGCCGATCAAAACAATCAGCGGATGGGGCTTACGCTCACCTCTCACTGTTTATAATTTGGTAATTTCTATAATATAGACTTTCTTAGGAAAGTCAGTAAAATTGAGCAATTGACAAATGGAGCAAACCTGAGGTACTTTCGACACTTAACGAATTAATTAAATTTTGAATTTATTTTATTGATGCCAGCCCAATCATCGTTTCCCATCTGTTCCCCAACAGATTGATCGGAATGAGTGAACGTTTTTAATTTGTGTCGGAGTCTTCCTTGAATTTAGCAGCATGGGTACTGAATATCTCTCCTCTGGCGGGATTTTGAACGTCTTGCCTTGCAATTCTATCAAAATATTCTCTCTCGTATTCCCACAAATTTTCGATTTCTCTATCTAAGATTTCTTTGAGTTTTCCAGTTGCAATTTCATGGACATAAACACCGTTTGGATCTTTCCTTAAGATCATCAAATCAGTTAACCCCCCCACACCGGGTGCACGTTCAGACCGCTTTTTTGCGTTATAAACCGTTACTATCGCTTGAGCTTCGGTTTGTGGAAAGTTTGCCCATCGTGTAATTTCGTGATATGCTAAACGATCTCCTGATCCTGTTGCAGCAAATCCCTGATAGTCCAAAACTTTGATTTTACCGAATTGATCCACCACATAAATATGGGGAGCGTCATCAATACCTACTACTAAAAAATCTGCCTTAAAATAATCCATATATGTGCGTTCTATCATCTCTAGGTGATTGAGAATATCTATCTTAACCTCATCAGACAATATTTTAGATTTCGAATTGGATTTAAATTCCTCAACCGTAGTATGATATTTTGCAAAAACGTGTTTCCGTTGTTCTTCAAGTTCGGATTCGTATTTTAATTTGCATTCCTCTGAGAGAATGTCAACTACTTCCCTTACGGTGCATTTTTCTTCTGATAATCTTTGTTTTGTTTTTATGATAATCTCATCAGATTTTGGTGCATCTTCTGATGACGCCAAGATATAAGCATGAACATGTAAGAGTTTGATTTTTGAATATCCACTTTCAAAACAAACGTCGTCGTTGGTTACCTGCCTATCTGCTGTAAAAACGATCTCGGGCAATTGAGAATATATATCTTTTACAATCATCGCTACACATACGGTCATCCGACAGCACCTAAGTTTACGCTTAGGTATCTTATCACTTTTATTTTTCCTATACATTATGTCAGAAGTCCCGCCATTTATCATACTGTCATTTTTCATTCAAGTCCCTCCAACGCAACAGAACCACTTCACGTAATATTTATATGCAATAACACACTAACTTATGGTAAACCTTCAGTGATTTGAGGAGGATTTTACGATGACCGAAAAAGAATTCACAGAAGTAACGGTAAAAGAAGCAGCCCATGACGATGCAGGGCGCGGTATTGCGCGGGTGAGCATCGACGTAATGAAAAAGATGGGGCTCGTGTCCGGTGATGTAATCGAGATTGTGGGCAAGCACAAAGCCGCTGCAATCATCTGGCCCGGTTTTGCGCAGGATACCGGGGGTTCCATCCTGCGGATTGACGGCAACATCCGCGGCAACGTGAGCACCGGTATCGATGAAAAGGTGAAGATTCGCAAATCCGAAGCAGCATACGCAAAGAGGGTTGTTATCCAGCCCACCCAACCAATCCGTCTCGTCGGCGGTGAACAATATCTCTCGCGGCTGCTGCGGGGCAGATCGGTGATCGAAGGGCAGACCGTACGTGTTGACGTGATAGGCAACTCCATCACTCTCGTAATCGCCAAGGTGATGCCCAAGGGGATCGCAATCGTTACCGATGAGACCGAGATCGAACTCAAGGAGGAACCGTACAAAGCGGAAGAGGGCAAGAAGGAACCCTCTAATATCCACTACGAAGATATTGGCGGGCTCGGAAGAGAACTCGAGCTTGTCCGTGAGATGATCGAGCTCCCGCTGCGCCATCCGGAGATCTTCGAACGGCTGGGAATCCAGCCACCCAAGGGGGTGCTGCTCTACGGGCCTCCGGGCACGGGCAAGACCCTGATCGCAAAGGCGGTTGCAAACGAGGTTGACGCTCACTTCATCACGCTCTCCGGCCCGGAGATCATGAGCAAGTACTACGGGGAATCCGAGAAGGGCCTGAGGGAGAAGTTTGAAGAGGCAGAGCAGAATGCGCCGGCAATCATCTTCATTGACGAGATCGATTCAATCGCCCCGAAACGGGCTGAAGTACAAGGAGAGGTCGAGCGGAGGGTTGTCGCCCAGCTTCTTTCGCTCATGGACGGGCTCAAAGGGCGCGGGCAGGTCATTGTTATTGCAGCGACAAACCTTCCCGATTCCATTGACCCGGCACTCCGGCGCGGCGGCCGGTTCGACCGTGAGATAGAGATCGGGATACCTGACAAGAAAGGCAGGCTGGAAATATTCCAGGTCCATACCCGTGGTGTGCCACTTGCTGATGATGTCAAGGTCGAGGAGTTTGCAAACACCACCCACGGTTTTGTCGGTGCCGATATCGCGCTCTTAGTAAAAGAAGCCGCGATGCATGCGCTGCGTAAGGTGATCCCGCAGATCAAGATCGATGAAGAGATCCCCAACGAGGTACTCGATGCACTCAAGGTCACGAAGGAGGACTTTGACGAGGCGAGGAAACATGTCGAACCATCAGCGATGCGCGAGGTGCTCGTTGAAGTACCGGATATTACCTGGAAGCAGGTTGGCGGACTTGAAGATGTCAAGCAGGAGCTGCGCGAAGCCGTCGAATGGCCCCTGAAATACGCTGACGTCTTTGAGAAACTCCAGACGAGACCTCCCAAGGGCATCCTGCTCTTTGGTCCTCCGGGCACGGGTAAGACGCTTCTTGCAAAAGCTGTCGCAAATGAGAGCGAATGCAACTTCATCGCGGTGAAAGGTCCCGAGTTACTCTCCAAATGGGTTGGCGAATCGGAGAAAGGGGTACGGGAGATCTTCCGCAAAGCCCGGCAGGCATCCCCATCGATCATCTTCTTTGATGAAGTCGATTCGCTCGTCCCGAAACGGGGGAGCTACGGGGCGTCATCCCATGTCACGGAAAGCGTGGTCTCCCAGATCCTTACGGAGCTGGACGGGATGGAGGAACTCAAAAACGTGACGGTGCTGGCGGCGACGAACCGTCCGGATATGCTGGACGAAGCATTGCTGCGCCCCGGGCGTCTCGAGCGCCATATCTACGTGCCGGCACCTGATGAAGAGAGCCGGAAGAAGATCTTCGAGGTGTATCTTGGGGAAGCCGGTGCGATCCTTGCAAAGGATGTGGATGTAGAAAAGCTCGTCAGACAGACCGAAGGATATGTCGGTGCTGACATCGAGGCACTTGTCCGCGAGGCAAAGATGGGTGCAATGCGCGAGTTTATCCTCGCGATGGCAGACAAGGGCGAACAGGAGCGGACCGATGCGATCAAGAATGTGATGATAACAAAGACGCATTTCGAGACTGCGATGGGCAAGGTACGGGGGTCACTTGACCGGGACGCGATCGAACGATCAGAGCGTCAGGCATGGGAGATGCTGTACAACCAGGACCAGCGGACCGTGCTCGAACATGCGGTTTCCATAATCAAACGCTCCGGACTTATGGCAGCAAAGGTTGACCCGGTGGCGGTTGATGGACTGAGGAAGCAGACCTTCCAGCGCACGAAGGACTTTGCCATGATCAAAAAACAGGCAGAAGCCCTTGAAGGACAGATGGAGAAGAAGTAACCAGACAGAGGTGAATAATCATGAAAGAAGACCCGCAGGACATATTCGACCAGATGGATGCGATGATGGCACGGATGTTTGCCGAAATGAGTCGCGGGGCAGTCACCGGAATGCCACCCCATGCAATGGGCTACCGGATCATCATCCATGGAGGCGGAATGCCCCAGAACTCTCCCGATGGCAGTACCATGCAGGCACGCAATCCCGGCGAACCTGTTCCCGAGGTGCACCAGATCGGGGATGAAGTGAAGGTCATTGTTGAACTTCCCGGGGTGACCGATGAATCCCTCAGACTGGATGTGCAGGGAGACCGGCTCATCATCGATGCCGGTGATGCAGACCGTCACTACCACACATCTGCAATGCTGCCCCCGGTGAATGCTGCACCATACCAGAAATCCTTAAAAAACGGGGTGCTCGAGATCACCTTCACGATTCCAAAAGGTTCACCGGAAAAAGAAGGAAGCCTTAAAAAATAACATCAAACAACCATTTTTCACGTATTGACTATTCTGTTTTGTATCATCTGCATTGTACTTTTTTTATTCTTCAACAGTCCCCGGAAAAGCCCTCTCCGGGTATATATCCTTACCGGGACTATCTGTCCCGGGAAAATTCCCCGGCAGCAGGATAATAATCCTGATAAGTCTCTGGATCAAACGATCACGTAAAAATAAAAAAGATACGGCCGGATAATCCGTTGTCCGATGGTTTGTGGAGGGGAAAGGTGGTAGAACATGTTGCTTAAAGATTTTCTTGTCAGTCAAGGAACGGAAAAAAATCTCGCTGAATTGATCCTGTTCTTAAGCGAGCAGGCCCGGCAGGTCAAGAAAGGATTTTTGGTATCGACAAAAAAGGGAACATCTGATGAGAAGACCCGGAACGTCTACGGCGAGGAGCAGATGCCCCTCGACAAGTACGCCGACAGGGTATTCATCTCCGGCCTGAAAAAGACACGGCTGGTACGATATATCGCAACGGAAGAGCAGGACCAGATCATTGAGATCGACAACCCGAAGAATACGTTCGGGATCGTCATTGACCCTCTCGACGGGTCATCGCTGATCGACGTGAACCTCTGCGTCGGATCCATCATCGGCATCTACCCCGGGCATGTCCTTGACAAGGGCTCAAATATGGTCGCCGCACTATACATCCTGTACGGCCCTCTTACAACCCTGACCGTGACAACGGGAAACGGTGTGCACGAGTTCGTCATGGATAAAGCGGGGGAGTTTGTCCTGCGGCACAGGGACTTAAAGATTCCGGAGGGGAAGATCTACGCACCCGGCGCTCTCCGGAAAGACTACCTGCCGGTCCATGCCCGGTGGATCGGGAATCTCGAAGACGCAGGCTACAAGCTCCGGTTCAGCGGGAGTTTTGTTGCAGATGTTCACCAGATCCTCCACAAGGGCGGGGTCTTCACGTATCCCGGGTTCAAAGGCAAAGAAAAGGGAAAACTGCGCCTCCTCTATGAAGCGAACCCCATGGGAAAGATCATCCATGAAGCCGGCGGGGCGATCAGCAACGGGAGAGAGGATATTCTCGGGATCACCCCCCGGGCAATTGACGAGATAACGCCCATCTACGTGGGCGGCAAAAAGGAGATCGGCCTGATTGAAACATTTATGCGTGAGGGTGATTAAAGAAGAAGTGATCAGTATATGACACAGAACGAGTATGGTCCGGTCCCCGGATCAGCAATCTTTTCCGGTATTTCGGGTAAAAAAGCCATCATCATGGCCGCGAACGTCCGCATCGCTTCGGTGGCACAGGGTATTTTCAAGGCTGCCAAAGAGACGGATTCTGCACTGTTCATGGAACTTGCACGGTCCGAGTGCGACTTAAAAGGAGGATATACCGGATTAACTCCCCGTGATTTCTCGGAAAAGATGCGGGAAGCCGCTCAGGCAGTGAAGTTCGATGTCTGGGCCCTCCATGCAGATCATATCACGATAAAGAAAGGGGACTCATCAGAGATCGAACAGACAAAGCAGTTGATCGATGCCCAGATCGCAGCAGGGTACACCTCCTTTGCCATCGATGCCTCCCATCTCTTCAATTTTGAAGGAAAGAGCGTCAAAGAGGAGCTCAAAGAGAATATACAGGTCACCTCTGATCTGGCGCTCTATATCAAAAACAAGATGAAAGGACAGAGTTTCGGCCTTGAAGTGGAAGTAGGCGAGATCGGGAGGAAGGATACCGGGGGGCTCATCCTGACAAAACCGGAAGAGGCTGTCGGGTTCATAAAAGCCCTCAACGAGAATGATGTGTATCCCCATGTGCTGGCGATCGCCAACGGGAGCACGCACGGGCATACCTACGACGCGAACGGGAATGTGGTCGAGCAGCTGTCTATTGACATCCCCCGCACAAAGGAGATCGCGCAAGCTCTCCGGGAGAACAACCTGAAGGTCGGCATCGCCCAGCACGGCATTACCGGCACGCCAAGGGACTTAATAAACCTGCATTTCCCCAAGGGCGACATCATCAAGGGAAATGTCGGTACGTTCTGGCAGGATGTCGTCTTTTCTACCCTGAAAGTGTACGAACCTGCGTTATATAAAGACATCCAGGAATGGACGCTTGAGAAATACCGCCCGGCAAATCCCGGGAAGAAAGACCGGCAGATCTTTGACGGCAACTGCAAGTTTGCAATCAAGGAATTTTATAAAGAGATCTATTCAGTGGGGGAAGACACTGAACATGCGATTCAGGCGATGGCGTACGCGGAAAGCCTCATCTTTTTCAAAGCGTTCAGCTCGCAGGGGACTGCGTCCCTGGTGAGGAAAACCTTTCCATAATCCAACACCGTAATCTTTTTGTTTCAGCGGGAGATTTCATACTGTGAATTTTTATGTCCAAGACAACCGTATCCGTCATCAAAGCGGACGTGGGAAGTTATCCCGGACACTCCCGCACCCACCCGGCGCTCCTTGAAAAAGCCGCAAAGATGTTAAAAGAGCAGGAAGGAAAACTGTTAATCGACTCGTTTGTCACCCATTGCGGCGACGACCTCGAGCTGATCATGACCCACACCCACGGCGTGGACAATGAAAAGGTCCACAAGCTTGCCTGGGACGTCTTCCTCGAATGTACAAAGATAGCAAAAGACCTCAAGCTCTACGGCGCCGGGCAGGACATGCTTTCGGATGCCTTTTCAGGAAACGTCAAGGGCATGGGGCCCGGGGTCGCCGAGATGGAGTTTGAGGAACGGGCGTCTGATCCTGTGCTCGTCTTCATGGCCGACAAGACCGAGCCCGGCGCGTGGAATTTCTACCTGTACAAAATCTTTGCCGACCCGTTCAACACCCCGGGGCTCGTCATCGACCCGTCCATGCACGCGGGATTTGTTTTCGAGGTGCACGACCTTTTTAAAAAGCGCAGGATCATGTTCACCTGTCCTGAAGAGATCTACAATATGCTCGCCTATATCGGCGCCCCGTCGCGGTACGTGATCAAGCATGTATTCAAAAAAGATGGCACGATTGCAGCATCTTCGAGCACCCAGCGCTTAAGCCTCCTTGCCGGGAAGTACGTGGGGAAGGATGACCCGGTCATGATCGTCAGGTCCCAGAGCGGTTTCCCCGCTGTCGGCGAGGTGGTCGAACCGTTCTGTACGCCGGTGCTGGTCGCCGGCTGGATGCGGGGGTCGCACCACGGGCCGTTCATGCCGGTCGGGCTTCCGGATGCGAACTGCACCCGGTTTGACGGGCCGCCCCGGGTCCTCTGCTTCGGCTTCCAGCTCTGCAATGGCAGACTCATCGGGCCGGCCGACATGTTCGATGATCCCGGATTTGACCGGGTGCGGGCGCGGTGCAATGAGCTTGCCGATGTGATACGGGCACAGGGGCCGTTCGAGCCGCACCGGCTCTCGCTTGAAGAGATGGAATACACAACACTTCCGGCAGTCGAAAAGGAACTTTCAAAACGGTGGGAACCTATACCGGAATAAAGCCCACTTACCTGAATCTGACGACACATCTCATTTTTTTAATGACTGGGATACTATCACGGTTTGCGGTACCTGCTTTATCGGTGATCTGCATACCTTCATCTCGACAATTTCTCCGCCGGTTGTGCCATGAAGATTCCGGAACCGGACTCAAAGGATCAATCCTTGTGATAAGCAAACCTTAAATTATCTTGCTCACTAAATTAGGACAGATGGTTAACGGAATTGTTTTGCCGATAAAAAAGGTCTTTGCCCTCGTAGATTCAAAGATCTCCGTTGAAATCAAGGACGAGGGGCGCAAGCTGCAGGGACGTCTTATTGCCGTAGACGAATATTTAAACATTCACATGGACGAGACCATTGAGTTTGTGGACAACCAGCGGGGCAGGAACCTTGGCATTGTCGTGATCAGGGGAAATAATATTTTAACAATCGCCCCGCTCATCTGAGGAACCTATGGGAGACCCTGAAGAAGAGGGATTGAAACTGATCCAGTCCAGACCGGAAGGCATGCTCCAGAGCGAGCTTTGGAAGGAACTGGGTCTTGACAGCAGGAAGTGCTCGCGGATTGTAAAAAAGCTGGTAGAAAGCGGGCTTATCGACCGGGTCGAGTACAAAAAGGACGGGGTAAAGACCTTCCTTTTACGTGTAAAACGCCTTCCGGTCAACCCGCGTGATCTGCTCGCAGGTGATGAACTCATCCCCTGCATTGGGTGTGAGCTCGAGTGTATCGTCGAGCAATGTCACCCCCTCATGGACTGGATGTACCAACTGGCGATTGTCCAGCACACTGATTAATCCCTTTTTTTGTCCTTTAAGTATGCACATTGTAATCTGAAACTCATTGCGATATCCTCAATACAGCATCAGCAAAAATAGTACGCTGTTTATCATGGTCAGGTATAAAATTCTCCTGTTTCTTCAGTGCGTAATTCTCTTGATCCCGCTCAATGTCTATATGTGGGGCAACTGGTTGCTGGTCAATGTGCAGTGGGCGTTCGTCAGGTACCAGCAGTCTCCTTTTGGACCCAGTATCATTCCGGGTTACAAGGATATCGTCTATATTGTTCAGGGGCAGACAACCGGGATTTACAACATTCTGGCAGCATCCTTCTGGGCAATCGGGAGCGTATTGCTCCTTTTAGCACTTGTGCTCACCCTTATTGCATGGGTAAACGAGCGCCCCGGACTTACCAGGACAGCATCAATTATTACGCTCTGCAGCGGGATCCTTTTTTGCTTCTCTGCACTTGTACGGTTCATAGGGGGTTTTTCCATTCCTATAGGTGTCCCCCTCATACTTCTCATCGGCTGGTGGATGTACCGGCAGAAACCTGAACAAAAAGACGACGACAATTCTGTCGATAAAGAAACAACAGGTGACGAATAAAAGAACCCGTATATTTTTCTGTGATCTTCCTTGATCCACGCTGGTCAATTCATGTTTGCCAAATCCGTCTTTGACTCATGAGTTTTCAACAACTATTTATTTTGCCACCTCCACCTCTTATAAGAAATGTACCGTCGGATAATTGCGGAGAGTCCTCATGATCACTGTTCTTTTTGTGGATGATAACTCCGAGTTGATGGCGCACGCCCGTTCGGTCCTTGAAAAATCCGGGGAGATACGTCTTGATATCGTCCACTCCACAAAACAGGCGCTTGAAAAGCTGAAAGCCCGGACCTTCGATGTTATTGTCTGCTACGAACAGGTGCCGGAGGTCAACGGCATCGAGTTTGTTTCTGACATGAACGGGATCGACTTTTTAAAATACTTAAAATCGCAGGGAAATGCGACACCGTTCATCATTCTTGCCCGCAGAGGAAAAGATAAAGTTGTGATTGCCGAAGTAATCGCCGGCACCGAACTGCCTTTCCCGAGAACCGGAGATGCCCGCTCGCAGCTGATGGATCTCGTGATGCTTGTGAAACAGACAATGCTGCGAAAGAAGGCTGACCGCGAGATCAAGGCACAGAATGAACAGCTGAGCGCTATCCTCTCCGCAACCCACCTGGGTATCTTCCAGATGCGCAATCATATCCTCGAATGGGTGAACCGTCCCTTTGCGGAAATGCTGGGGTTTGACGAGAACCAGCTCGTCGGAAAGGATATCGGGATGATATTCAGGAACCACGAGGAGTACGAGCAGGTTCTCCGCGATCTCCAGGTACCAAGAAATTCCCGGGGTGGCGCTCTTTTTGCAGACTGCGACCTCCTTGGCAGGGATAAGACTCCGGTCCCCTGCCAGGTGCGGGTGCAGCCTATCGATCCCCGTGATGTTTCAAAAGGAGGTACCTTTGTTGCAACAGACATTTCCGAACGCAAAAAGATTGCCGATGCCCTCAAGAAGAGTGAGGCAAAGTACCGGGAGATGATGCAGAACACCCAGAGCATCATCATACGGATAGACACGCGGGGGGATATCGCGTTTTTAAACACCTACGCGCTTGCGTTCTTCGATTACGCAGCAGAAGAAGTGATTGGTAAGAATGTGGTCGGGACGATCATTCCATTAAAAACACGTTCGGGTCACGATCTCTCGATGATGGCAAACGATCTCGGGTTCAATGCAGAAGGGTATGCGATCAATGTCATGGAGAACATCAAGAGGAATGGCGACCGCGTCTGGATCGCATGGATCAACAAGGCGATCCGGGACGAGGAAGGGCATATCGTAGAGGTGCTCTGCATCGGAAACGATATCACCGATCGCCGGCGCGGGAGCGGGGAAGTCAGGATCAGCACGGATACCTGGAAGGACCAGGTGGTATCTGACACCGATATCCGGGAGGATGTTTTTGATGCAGTGTTCCATATCTGCACCGAGATCTCTATTGAGGGAAGGGAAGGCAAGGCAGTTGGTACGACATTTCTTGTCGGGGATTCCGATAACGTCATGAGCAAGTCCCGCCAGATCATGCTGAATTCTTTTGAAGGCCACCCCCCTGAAATGCGGGTTGTAACCAACCCGGACCTCAAAGAAAACATAAAAGAGTTTGCCCAGCTGGACGGGGCTTTTGTCGTGACCGGTGACGGGTGCATCACTGCATCCGGCAGGTATATTACCGTTGATACCAGCGGTGTAACGCTTCCGAAAGGGATGGGTACCCGTCACAACTCGGTTGCTGCAATGACCAGTGTTACCAAATCAGTCGGGATTGTCGTCTCGCAGAGCGGCGGCGGGATCACGATCTTCAAGAATGGCCAGATATTAAAAAAGATCAGCCTTTGATCGCATCACCATGGACGGGGTATTACTTCAACCGGCAGCACATGCCCGTGTTTTTACAGATGTTTCCCACCGCCCTGAATGCATCCTCAAGGTCAGGGAAATTGGGGATATTTGCGTCCCGCAGGATCCGCAGCGGGGTCTTCATCGAGTCCCCGCCGATCAGGCAACCGACGATCATTTTGTGGGTATGTTTTGAGAAGCGCACGAGTTCATTTGCAACACGGAGCGGGTCGGAGATTGCAGAGGGGACCGCGATCACAAATGCCACATCCCACAAGTCCTGGTTTTTCATCATCACATCAAAGGTGCGGGCGTACCGTTCCGCACTCGAGTCTCCTACCATGTCGATGGGATTTTCACGACTCCAGTCAGCGGGGAGTACGGCATTAAGATCGGCAATAATGTCCTGAGAGAATTCAATTAACTCGATGCCGAACCGCTCGGCATAATCTGAGGAGAGTACCGCGAACCCCCCGGCGTTTGTGATCACCACCGCCCGCACGCCTTTCGGGTAGCCCTCCGATGAAAGCAGTTCTGCTGCCTGGAACGCTTCCCTAATTGACTGCACCGGGATCACACCCGCTTTCCGGAATGCGGCAAGGTATACTTCGTTACTCCCGGCAAGGGACCCGGTGTGGGAAGATGCCGCCTTCTGCCCGATCTTCGATGCACCGGATTTTATTGCCACTATGGGTTTTTTCGGGGTTATTGCGCTGACGATATCCATGAACCGTCTGCCGTCATGGATCTGCTCGATATACAGGATGATCGCTTTCGTATTGGGATCGGAACCGGCGTACTGGATGAAATCCTCAAACGTGAGGTCTGCCTGGTTGCCGACGCTGATGACCGCGGAGAACCCGATCTCTTCGGGGAGGCTCCAGTCAACGATGGTGGTGATGATCGCCCCGCTCTGGGAAATAAACGCGATCTTTCCCGGTCGTGGCGATACCGGGTCAAAGGTGGTATTGATTCTCTGTAACGGAAGCATCAGTCCCAGGCAGTTCGGCCCCATGATCCGGATGCCGTACTGTCTGGCAATCGCCACAACCTGCTGTTCGAGGAGTCTTCCGTTCTCACCACTCTCCTTAAAACCAGACGAGATGATAATGACCAGCGGAATTCCCTTCTCGCCGGCTTCCTTGACGATCTGCGGGACAATACGGGCAGGGACTGACACCACGGCGATATCAACCGGGCCGGGAATGGATCCAAGTGCCGGGTAGGATTTTCTGCCCAGGATCATCGGGTGTTTCGGGTTGACGGGGTAGAGCGAACCGGGGAAGGTGAGCAGGTTCCGCAGGATCGCGTACCCGACTTTACTCGGTTCCTGGGACGCCCCGACCACCGCGATGGATTTTACCGCCAGTAACCCGGATATTGGATTTTTTTGTGCAGGGGGTAATTCCGGTTGCAGGTGTTCCGTTACAAAGAAGCGTGCATCCACCGCACAGCCGCCGTTCTCGTACAGGATCAGGGGGTTGATGTCGAACTCCACAATATCAGGATGTGACAAAAAAAGACTCGCAACGGCTTCGATGATGGTAATCAATGCCTGCTCGTCCCGGGCCGGCTCGTTGCGGTATCCTGCAATGAGGGGATACCCATGCAGTTCATGGATCAGGGAAACGATCTCATTTTCATCGATGGGGAGCACACGGGTGGCAACGTCCCTGAGCAGCTCCACCAGTGTCCCGCCAAACCCGACCGTGAGCACCTTCCCGAACGTCGGGTCGGTCTTTCCTCCAATAATCAGTTCCAACCCGCTCGACACCTGCTGTTCTACCATCACGCCGTCAATCACCGCAGCTGGTGATGCAACAGCAGCATTTTTTAAAATTGAATCGTACGCTTCGCGGGCCAAAGCCGCATTCCCGATATTGGTGACGACGCCCCCGGCATCGCTCTTGTGAACGATCTGCGGCGAAATGACTTTCATTACAACAGGATACCCGATACGGTCGGCCGCTCCTGCAGCTTCTGATGATGAACGGGCAATCTCATAGCGGGGTACAGGTATCCCGCTTTTTTTTAATAATTCGTACCCTTTTGCTTCCGTAATAAGCGTGTTTGCCACGATCAATACACCCCTACTACAATTCTTGGCAGGGTTGGTTAAGAGTGTTGTTGTCAAAAAAGGGCTCTGGTGAAATCCCTGATCTCATATCATTACCAGAGATCCTTTATGACAGTACTTCCGAAAGTAGATTCATCTGGATAAAGTGGAATCGTATTCTATTGTTGGACTGCTCTTTCACTTCCTCTCTACTACCTTGATCTCTTCCTCCGTCAGCCCGTACAGCTCGTACACCAGCTTATTGATAGAAGCGTCCGTCGCCTCGATCTGCCGGGACAGCAGCGTCTTCTCGTGAGAGAGGTGGGCGTCCTGAAACTTCCTCGAAGAAATCGGACGATTTCTTCTCAAAGCAGTCTTCGCCCTTGTGGGCAGAAGACCGCTATTGTTCAGACAGCGAAGAACTCTGACGAGTTCTTCTCGAATCCGTCTCTGTCCCGATAGCCAGAAACGGATTTCGAGCATCTGCGTGACGAGCGCGACCATGCGATCGTGGCGTGCTTTGTCCGCCGGATCGGAGAAGTTGATGGTGCGGACACCGGGTATGAAAAGAGGTTGATCCCAATATTGGATATCAGAAATAGGTTCACTCCTGCTTCTGCATCTGCTGGATCTCTTTACAGATCTCATCAAGGTCATTACTGAGCCACTGCTTGCGCTCTTTTGTGTAATCGCCTTGTTGAATGCTGGCGCATTTCACTTCATCCATGCGAGAATTATCCATTCAGGGACACTTCACCGGCGGGAAGCGGGCGCATGCATAATTTTTTCTGGTGGGCGTCCCGCATGACCCCGTCAATTTTCCGGGAGATTTCTGCTGTGTAATATGCCTCTCCGCACTGCTCGCAGACATATGCCGGTACATCTTTAATCACGATGACTTCACCGGCAGCATGCGCAAGAAACTCTGTTTTTCCTTCGCGGAGTTTTCCCTTGCAGAAACTGCAACGATCCGGAATCATAAAAACTCCAGAAATTTTTCAACCGTGAGATCAGCATCCTTTATGATGATCCGCAATGTCCCCCGGGCAACTTCCGGATGATTGGGAACAGTCAGCGGGTGCCTGACCGGATGCCTGAGATGGATATGACTTCCTTTCTGGTCATTGACCGTGTAGCCCAGTTTGCCGAGGGCTTTTACTACTTCCTTACCGGAAAGGATGGGAAGTTTATCCGTCATATGTCAAC
>Ga0268277_1000574_pt1 | contig 28802 bp, 31 predicted proteins | sample saktaG_5_FD_190132 | JGI IMG/M metagenome (GOLD analysis project Ga0268277, IMG submission 190132) | Saline water microbial communities from Sakinaw Lake, British Columbia, Canada - sak_2010_1_5_50m | ecosystem: Environmental > Aquatic > Non-marine Saline and Alkaline > Saline ... | reverse complement strand
TTGTATAAATTTTCATCTGTCACAAAAGACAAATCTTCTGTTATTGGAATTATTGGATTTTGAATTGGGGGCGATTCAGGTTTAGGATTTTTATTATGCACTTGGCTAAGAAATCTTTTTAGTTCTTTTGTTCCATCTGTTCCTTTGTATATGAATTTCATTTTAGTTGTTTCAAATTTTGTTCAAGAGCATTTTCAAAAAAGTTTTTCATAAAACCCCACCTTCCATTAAATTGGTCTAAAACTTTTTTGTATTTTTTTCCTTCATTTATCATTCCAATTCCAGAAACAATTGCTTTTTCTTTTTCTTGGAATTGCGTTTGGGTTGTTGCAATAATCGCGTCAAGAGCAGAGTATTTATCGTTTCCATATTTTTCCCTAACTGCCAAATCATTTAGAATTCCTGAATAAGCTCCTACAAATTTGTATGCTTGCATCATTGAACAAAGATAAGCACTTTGAATTTCTTTTTCTGAAACTCCTTTTTCTTTAGCAATATAATCAAATGCTTGAGATAACCTTAAAATTGATTTTGCTGCCCTCGGTGAAACAGGCAAAACCAAAGCTTCATCAGAACCTTGTCCATGATTTGTAATTGCATTTGGCCAAGCATCTTTTAATTTTGTTTTTGTTGTTTCTTTTCCACCAATATTCGCATAATCTAATCCATGAATCAAATAATTTGCAATTAATAATTTTTCAAAAGGAATTTCTTTTGAAGTTACTTCGTTGTGTGCAATTAATATTTTCTTTTCCAAATCTCCATTTTCAAAATTTTGTGTGAAATCAACTCTCGGATTTGTATTATTAGAAAGAATATTAAAAGTATCCCAAGCTGTTGGCTTAAAATAATCTGTATCAATAGTAACATGCATTCTATCTTTCAAAGCTCTTCCTAAATCGTTTGAAGATTCTGTAAATTTCTGCCCAAGGTTTCCTGTTGCAATTCCGACCGAATATCCATTTCCAATTGGATATGTTTGTCCATTTATTTCAATAAATCCGTCAAATAAATTAAATAATTGTGCTCTTACAACGGGAACACAATTTGGGAGTTCATCTACTACAAATAAATTTGTTTTAATTTTAGACGTTAATTCTTTTAATTCTTGACTTGAGTTTCCTGTTCTTAATTTTTCTAAATTAATTTGTTGAAATAATTCTCTTGTGTCCATATCATTTCTTCCGAGAATAAACATTGATTTATCTGGAAAATAATTCATAGTGTCTTTTGCAAGTTGTGTCTTACCTGAACCTGTATCTCCTTGCAAAAATAAATTTAATCTTCCATAAAGACAAGCATCTACAAAATCATTCATGTAAAAAGATTGTCCTGCTAAATTCATTAATTCAGTTGAATTTTGATAAACGCCCTTATGCTCTTTCATTTTCTTTCTCCAAAAATTTAGTTAATGCAAATTCAAGAATATGAGATTTGCTTCTAAACAAACCTTTTTTCAGAACATGCTCTATTAATTCTATTTTTTCCTCGTCAATTGTTACACTTAATTTAGTTTTCATCTTATTTTATACTACTTTAGTAGCTTAATACTACTTTTTAGTTAAAACTATTACAAAAGAATACTTTAAAAACTTTTCCATAGTTACTCTTTTAGAATTACCCCAAAAACTTTCTAATAATTTCCATAACTTCTTTACCACCAATCTTCCCTTTAAATTCTTTCATAACTAAACCCATATAAGCTTTTTCAGAAAGTCCTGGTTTTTCTTTAATCAATGCTTGCACTTTTTCTTCAACAACATTTGAATCAACTTGTTCAAACTCAATTCCCTTGCCTTGAACAACTTCTTCCAAAGCAGATTTAATCTGCCCTTCTGAAATTTTTTTCTTTTTCAACTTAAACAAAACATCTGAAAAGTTTTCATCAAGTTTTTTCTCAATTTTTTCCAAATCAATTTTTAAATGTTTAGAAATTTCCTTAGGATAAATCAAAATCATTTTAGCAATCAGCTTCGGTTTATTCACTAAATTCAAAAGTTCTTTGAACAATTCTAATTTGTTCTGCTTAAACAACAACTTAATCATTTCTTGGTCAAGTCCTTCTTTTTTCAAATCATCTTCAACATCTTTTTTAAGTTTAGGTAAAGTTTTTTTAGCACTATTAATAAAATCTCTTGAAATTTTTAGCAAAGGCAAATCTGTTTCAGGATACATTCTCGACGAACCAGGCAAAGGACGCATAAATTTTGTAGAACAATCTTTTTGAGCATTACGAACTTCCATTTCTGTTGGATTTTTAAAATTTGATAATTTTTCCTGACGCAAAACTTCATTTTCAATAACTTTTAAAAAAATATCCATATCTTGCATTCCTTTAATCTCAACTCGGTTCTCCCCTCTAATAGAAATATTAATATCTTGCCGAATTGTCCCAATTCCTCTTTTAACTTCGCAACTTCGTAAAATATTTCCAATTTGTAATGCAACTAATTTTGCTTGTTCTGAGTTTTTAATATCAGGTGCAGTTACAATTTCAACCAAAGGAATTCCTAACCTATCTAATCGGTAAATTTCTTTTTTATCTGTTCTCTCTACAATCCGCGCAGCATCTTCTTCAAGATAAATAGATTCAATTCCTACTTTTCCAAATTCTGTTTTAATATAACCATCACGTGCAATCAAAACAGTTCTCTGAAAACCAGAAGTATTTGAACCATTAATAACTGTTTTCCTCATAATCTGAGTTATAGGAACAATTTCACAATTTAATAAAAAAGAAATATGCAATGCGATTTTTAAAGCATGCTCATTTATTTCATACGGCGGTTCTTCATCAAGTTCAATCAAACAAGTTGTATCATAACCTTGATATTCAAATTCTTTATCCAAAGATTTTTGATACAAAGCAGCAACATCAATTTCCCCACTCTCACCCGCAACAGCGTGAAGTTTTCTTTTCACAACAAATTCTGGCTCATCTTTTCTCAAAACAGAAGGGCAATTACAAAATAACTTATGCGAATCTAACTGCTGATGAATTTCCAATCCTGCCTTGAACTGCAACTTTTCATAATCAATTTCTTCCATGAATAAAGAAAAGAAAGAGTGTTTATTAAATTTGTGTGGTTAAAACAGTTTCTCTAAAAGACAATCTAAAGAAACATTAACTTTCCCAGCCATGAAATTATAAAAATCTCTTTCTCCTTCAGTAATCTTTGAGTTAAGGGCCCAATTATTTTTTTCTTTCCAATCTTTTATAGCCCTATCTAAAAAAAGGTAGTAAGTATTTCTTTCGCCAGGATTTATAATTGGAAGAGGTATTTTGTAACTTTTCAAAATTAAATCTTGTAAAACTCTTGAAGTTCTACCATTACCATCATAAAAAGGATGAATTCTTGCTAAATGAAAATGGGAAAAAATAGCAACTTCCATTTGTTGTATTGAATCAAAAGTATTAGAGTTATTTCTAAGAGCATTAAAAAATGTTGGAAATTCTTTTTTTTGAATTTTATAAGGATCTGGAGGAGAAACACTAGCTCCAAAAAGTTTTGAACTTGTATGAGGATATTCTACTTCTCCAGAAGGATAAACTTCAGGAACAATACGATAATTTAAGCCTTCTATAAATTTTTTATCAATCCTACTTAAATCTAAATTTTGTCCTCCCCAACAAAAAGCATTTTTCAAATTTTTAATTCCCTCTTTAATAATTTTCTTTTCCCCATTTCTAGGAATATTGTGGGGGACTTTGGCAGAATCATGCTCTAATCTATATGAATTTATCATTGCATTTTTTTCTAAAGCACATTTTTCCATTCTTTTCCCCACCAAATCTCTTTGATATCTTACAGAGTTCTTTTTAGAAAATTCATTCAAATATTTTATTTTATCCCGTATTTCCTGAGATAATATTTTTGGTATATAATTCATAATTACTCAAACACATCAAACATATTTAAACCTTTCGATATATAACCCCCCTTAAGTTACAACATATTTAAAACAAAATCAATAAAATTTATAAAAAGAATTTAACATAAATACATATGGAAAAGAGTGTGAAAAGGATTAAAGATAAAAAGAAAAATATTCTTCACCCAAATATTTTGCCTACAACTTTTGGTCAAAGGGCTGCTGATAAACTTACAAAATGGGCAGGAAGTTGGGTTTTTATAATATTCTTTTTAATTATATTAGTACTATGGATATGTGCCAACATATATGCTTGGGTAAATGCCTGGGACCCTTATCCATTTATTTTATTAAACTTAGTATTGTCGTGCATTGCAGCAATTCAAGCACCAGTAATTCTTATGAGCCAAAACCGAGAAGCGCAAAAAGATAGACAACGAGCAGAATATGATTATGCAGTAAACAGAAAATCTGAAAGAGAAATACAAGATGTCAAAAAGCAACTTAACAGAATTGAAAAGAAAATTAAATAAAAAAGAAAATAATTATTCTTCCAACCTATTATTAAATTCACCAACAAAATTATATAACATTTTCTCTTTAATTTTTTCCTTACTCTTTGCCCATTCAGAATGACCTAAAACCCACCCAAGTTTTACAAAAGCTGTTTCAGCTAACATATCTTTCAAATAAATAACACCTGTTTTTAAAATTTCTCTTCCATTTGAATAAACCAAAGGATCAACTCTTCCATTAATGCATTGTGAAACCCCGCAAACAATCAAACCTTTATTAATAACTTCTTTCAATTTTCTAACCCAATTATTTCTAGAACGAGAAGTCGAAACATGTCCCAAAGCACCCATTTCTAAAACAATTCCCTTATACTTATTCTTAACATAATAATTTAAAATATCAGGTGATTGCCCAGGATAAAATTTAACTAAAGCAACTTTCTCCTCAAACTTTGTATCTGCTTTAACTTTTGCCCCTTTATTCAATGTTTTGGGGTCTTGTGCCCTTCGGGTATACACTGAGCAGTGTTTATTTCGCAAACTACTTGTGCCCTTCAGGGTATAATCTGAAATTTTTTCAATTCTATCAGAATAAATTTTTGCAAAAGGTTTATCATTAATAACTTTAAACGCATCTCTTCGAGAAGTATGCAATTTCCTAACTTTAGTTCCTTTCATTGCAAAACAAAAATCATCATCTGAATTAGCATGACCCACAAGCATAACTTCTGCAATATCTGAAATACAAGCAAGAGCAGAACATTGTAAATTTAAATTCGCATCACTTGAAGCTCTATCAATACTTCGCTGAGAATATGTTAACACAACAGGTTTATTCACTTTCCCGAGGAAAAAAGACAATGCTGAAGCAGTATAATGTAAAAAATCAGTTCCGTGAGTCACAATAATTCCCTGAATATTTGAATCATTCAAAAGTTTTTCACAAGTTCTTGCAATTTTTTGCCAATCTCTAAAATCCATATCTTCAGAAGCTTTCATAAATGGAACTTCAACTTTCAAAACATTTACTTTTTCAAATAACTCTGGGTAAAATTTAAATAAACTTTCAGGAGTATCAAGCCAATCAACACCCCCCTTTCGAGGATTTAATCTTGCAGCAATTGTTCCTCCTGTAATTATCATAGCAATATTCGGTTTTGAAGAATCTTTTTTCAAATCAAAAGTTTCTTGTTTTTCTTTTGCTTTTTCAATTAATTTTATTTCTAAAATTTCCTTTTTCTTAAAACCAATATTATATCCTGAATCAAGTTTCAAAAGAACAATACCAGATTCAGAACTTTCAAGTAAAATTCCTTCATAAATTTCATGCATTAAATGCAATTCAACAATATCTCCTGGTTTTGCATTGAATTTCATAATTTATAATCCTTTAAACATTTAGTTAACATTTCCCTTTTCAAAATTAAATATGGAAATTTTTGCCTTAATTCATTTGAGTATCCTCTTGGAACAGAACAACTTAAAACATCTTTTCCAATTTCTTTAATCAGTTTAAATGCAGGAACAAAGTCAGCATCCCCTGAAATTAAAACAGCACAATCAATATTTTCTTTTATTGCTTCTTTAACCATATCAATTGCAATCCAAACATCTATGCCTTTTTCTTTTTGATTAAAATTAGAAACATCTAAAAAACTTTCTTCAACAATTGGTTTACAAATTTCACACAAATCCCAAGACTCAATAAAATCTTGTCTTTTTTTCTTTAGTTCTTTTGTGGATAGTTTTTGCAGTTTTCTTGTGATAATTTTAACTCCTTGTTTTTGTAAATGCCCTAAAAAAGCCCTTTGTTTCTTGTATATTAATTCATTATCTTCCCTATTTGGCATAGAAGCGTACCAACGAATTTCAACAATTTCTAAACTTTTTTCCTTTAAAATAAAATCTGATAATTTATTTATATTAATACTACTTGGTTTAAACCAATGTTTAAGATTATGATACCAATTATTTGCATCAAAAAAAATAATTGCTTTTTTCATATAAAAAACCTCCAAAAAAGAACATGAAGCCCGGCATGTTCAAAAGAAGATACCGGGGACTTAAAGTATTAATTTTAATATTGTAAAGTTTATAAATTTTCTGCTTTTTTAATTTACATATAGTTTCAACATAATCGCCAAGATTTGCATTTAACTTCATTTAAAGAACACGATAAAAGGTGTTAAAAATGTTTTTGTGAAGGAAAATATTTCCTAAAGTTTTTGAAAAACCCTTATTGTTAAAAATCATTCAGAATAATATTCTTTAACAAGCCTGTGCTCCCATTCACTACACGGAGAATATTTGTTATAATACCCTTCAACCATCCCGTTTATAATATCTTTAGATAGGGGGTGATTCATATTCCCCTCTGGAAGGAAATTAGTATCTCCCTTCCGGCTTACATAATATCTATTATAATTAAACATAAAATAATCTTGTGATTTTTTAATTATTTCTTTAGGAAAATTATTCTCAACTAAGTAATCCAAAGTTCTTCCAACTGTTACTATTTCCTCTAAAAATTTATTAGATTCTTCAGATATTTCTAAAAACCGAATAAAACTCTTTGAAACGTCAGAGTTTTTACTCAAAATTAAATGAGAATTCTGTGCATGTGTTCCTTCATGAATTGCTACTCTTTCATAATCTTGCCTATTGTATTCTTCAATTTCATTAAAAAAGATATAAATTTTATTTTCATCGGCTCCTGAAGCAAGTTTTTTAAATAATCCCCCATAAAAAGACACCCCCCCAGTATTTGCAAAAGAGAAATCTACAATCCATCTTGACTTAGGATTTACCATTTCTAAAAGATTAGAATAAGAACCCACAACAAAAGTTCTTCCTTTTAAATTTTTCATATCTTGATAAATGCTCATTTCTTCAACCCAAGAAAAACCCTTCTCAGCTTGTTGAGATGCATATTCTAATTCCTCCCCCCTCAAATCAACATACTTCATCGGATTGTTTTTTACATAAACATAACGATTCTGCGATTGCGTATCGACCAAGTTTCCTTTGACGCTGTCTGCTGTAATAAACCTGCCAGCGTCGGGGTCGTAGTATCGCGAGCCATAGTAAATCAAACCAGTGTCATCAACTTCTTTTGCATTATATTTCAAATCGTTCACATCTTGCGACTCGTCAGCCTCGCCAAACACATCGTATTCCGCACTCCACACAACCTCGCCTGCCTCGTCGGTAATCGCGACCGGACTTCCCAAATGGTCGTTGTGATAATACTGAATTTCGTAACAAGAAACAAACGACACACTAAATAAAATAAAAAACAAACTTAAAATAAAAAATATCTTTTTATTCATTTTAAACTTCCACATTTTTATTTTTCTTAATTAAAACAAAAACAATTATTAAAATAAGCAAAATAATTACTCCTATAAATATAAAAAAATACCAATTATTTTCAAAAGATAAATTAAATTTCGGAAAAAGAGATTCATGCCCTGAGATTCCCAATCTCTTCATATCTGCTTTTATTATTTTAATTAGCTCAGGATAACCACTTAATTCAACATTTTGCTCTTCAAGAACAAACAAAGCTCGGTCATATTTATCTTTATCATATTTTGCAAGAGAAAGAGTTTGTTCAATTTCTTTAACTCTAATTTCTGTAAGTGAAGAAATTAAACTAAAGCAAAAAATAAAAATAAATAAAAAGCAAATTAGTTTTTTCATTTTTCCTCCACCAAATTTTCTTCTAAATTTAAAAGAGATTCTTCAAAACCTAAATCCAATTTACTAAAAGCAGGAACCAAAGAAACTTCTTCTAAAATCCCAATTCCTAAACCATAAATATAAATTGTTGTTTTACTTTCTGCAACTTTCTTAACACGATTTCCCCCATAATCGTAAAAATACTTTTCAACAAGATTTCCTTGTTCATCTTTAACTGCAATCAATCTGTTTAAAATATCATACTCATAAACATTCCCGTTATTTATAATTAAATTTCCAACAGAATCATAAACAAAATTTTGCCCTCCTTCATCTGATTTGCTTGACTCTAAAAAATTTGATAAAGAAGCCTGAACATTTTGTCTTGAATTTTTTTGGTAATTGTACGATTGTGAAACAGACCCAAGAGAATTAGAAGAAGAAATTCTGTTCCCTAACTTATCATAAACAAAATTTTGAATTGAACCAGAAATTAAATCTGAACTACTTTTTATTCTGTAAAGAGAATCATAAGAAAATTCAGATGCAAGATTTCCAGAAGAAACCCCCGAATATGTTTTCATAATATTCCCAACTAAATCATAATCATAACTTCTCTCGTAAATATCCAACGTGCCTAAAGTTTTTAATCTATCCCGAATATCATAATCATACTGCGTTGAAATTGAATTCCCATACCCAATATCTTTTATAGTGCCAGTAGGATTATAAGAATATTCTGACAAAACTTTTTCACTGTTTCCATCTTCAAAAAGAACTTTGTTTAATTGAGATAAAGCATTATATTCATAATTAATTTTTCTCCCACTTGGATATACAATTTGAATTATATTTCCAGCAGAATCGTAATTATATTGAGTTTTGAAAACAACTCCTGAAATTGTTTTTTTAAGAACAAGCACTTGCCCCTTTTTATCGTAGACAAATTCTGTTTTTCCAGAAGTATCTACAACCTTGCAAACCCTACCCCATGAATTAATTAACTTAGCATTATTACAATTATTATCATAAAAATATAAAATATCATAAATTCCATCTCCCTTAAAGTCAACTTTTTCCAAACGATTCAAAGTATCATAATCATAAATTATCACTCTTCCAAGAGCATCTATTGTTTTAATCACATTTCCATTTAAATCATATTCAAATGTTGTTCTTCCTGTATCTGGATGATTTTCTTCGATAATTTGCCCTAACGAATTATAATTGTTTGTTGTAACGCGATTTTCTGCGTCGCGAATTTCAATTAACCTTCCCAAAGAATCGTATTTGTATTCTGCAGTTGCCTCATCAGAAGTTTCATATGCATTTTTTATTGAAACAAGATTTCCAAAAGAATCTGATTTTGATAAACTTGAGATTCCGTTTTCGTCTTCTGCTAAAACCAAAGAGTTTAGAGAATCTAAAAGATAATCTATTTTAGAATAACTTGGCTCTGAACAAATTCCTGATATGCAGAAAAAAGGACTTTCACAAACAAAATCTGAAACACAACTTTCTCCTTTTTTCTTAGGCAAACCACAAACAATTTCGTTTCCCTGTTTAATAATTATTTTATCAGATGAATAAAAATAATTTATAGAATCACTACATTTTTTTCCAAAAAGAGAAAAAGCTCCAAAACTATTTTGTCCTTTTGAAACACAAACTCCGTTTCCATTTATCTCAACACATAGCCCAGATTTGCACATAACCCCTCCTTTACATTGCTCTCCCACATCAACCAAGAAACAATCTTCATCTATTTGATCTTTTTTTCCATCGCAATCATTATCTAATCCATCTAAACAATTCACATATCCTGATTCCCCTGTAAAACCATTGCCAACCCACCAGTTTTCAACAGATTTTAAAGAAGCCCCTAAACAATCACTCCAAATTCCTGTTTTTCCGTCAGAAGAAATTTGACAATATTTTGTTCCGGTTTGACAAATTCCAATATTATCTACACTACTTATAACACCATCCTTGTTAACATCTGATCCACAATTTTTTACAAAATCTCCTAAAGGAGCACAATAATTAACAGGGCTTTTTCCTTTTCCTTGACAAAAAGATTCGTAAATATCATTGCACAAATCAGCACAAGAATCAAAATAATTTTTTGACAAAGCATCTTGAGCATCGCCATCTAAATTTAAATAATAACTATTTGGATTATTATCGCAAGAATCCTTGCATCTTTCTACAAAATTATCATTATTACAATTAATTCCAACTGCAGAAACATTGGTTAAAAAAAGAATTAAAACAAATAAACTAATCAAAACAAAAAATTTATTTAATTTCATTTTTCAAAAGGAGGAATTAATTTAATTAATCGTCCAAACGCATCTTTTTGCGAAGCTGAAAAATAATAATTTGAATTTGCATTCCATTTAGAATTATCTTCCCATTGTGGGTTTGTGTACTGGTTTACTCCTTGTTCTTCCAAATAAGGTTTAGAAACATAATCAATTCTTTTTTTAGAATCATAAAAAGTGCTTGCAACAATTGTTTTCAAAGAAAAAGGATCTTTAACTCTGGTTTGAATTTGTTTCCCAAAACCATCAAAAAAAGCAACAACTGGATTAAAGAAAACACTTCCTTCTTTTCCATCTTCTTTTTTTGTATAAGAAGTTATTTTATTATTAAAAATATCATAAACCACTTTTGACGAAGGATAATCATAAGTATCCCCAGTTTGAACAATTCTTTCAGGCCTATCAAAATCATCATAAAAATTTATTACACAATATTCATTTTTATCGCAAGAACTTTTTAAAATGCCATTTGAATAATATGTTTTTTCCCACAAAGGAGATTGCTCAGAACTTGAAATATCGTCCCACCCTTTAACAGGAAACCGATTATCAGAATCATAACGAACATGATAAATATAATTATTTATTGCAGGAGGTTGCTCATCTAAAACATTTCCAAAATTATCATATTTTATTTTTGTAGTTAGCACATCATTATTATCTAAATTAAAGACTCTTGCTTCTACTAAATTCCCTTTGGTATCATAATCAAACTCTTTTTTAGAAAGCAGAATTGATTCATCATAATTATAAATTTCTTCAGAAATTACTTTATCCAAAATCATTTCTTCTTTATATCTTTCATCAACATTATGCTTATATTCTACTTTTTTTACCAAGGTATCTTCAAAATTTAAATCTTGCGTGCAATCACTATTTGTTGCTCCATAAACTTTTGTTTTTCTTGGAAGAGAAAACTCATCAAAGTCAGAAGATTCTTCGCAAGTATTTAAAACACTTCCTAATGAATAAATAGAAGAAATACGCTGAGTCAAAGGAGCATACATAAAAAAAGTCATAAAATTAGAAAACTCTTTTGATTCTTTGATAAGCTCGTAACGGGGAATAAAATCATAAGAACTTTTTTCTTCTTGAATTAAATTTCCTTTTTCATCATAAATTTGTTTTTCTTTAACATTAGAACTAACACCTGAAAAAATACTCCCAACATAATCAGTTAAAAAAAGAAAATCTCCTGTAGAAAAAACATCTGGTCTATTCTTCATTGATTTCTCCACTTTATTTGTTAATTCTTTAAAATCCTCGTTATTTGCAGAAAAATCAACAATTTGATATGAATTATCTGGATTTATTATTTTAACTTGTTTATATTTACCTACAACATATGGGCTTCGTCTCAAATCTTCAAAAGAGTCATCACAACTTTTTATAAAAGGAAATGAATTATCATTAATTGTTCTATAATAAATTGCTCCTTCTTCAGAACTCCATTCTTCATAATCTGGGCAATTAACAAATGTTCTTCTTGTATCTGCACAAAGTGAAGAACCTATTAAATTATGAATATCTGATTCCCCAACCTTCTCTATGTAACTTTCCTGATTTTTTACCCAAGTAGAACATTCATCTGCATAAGGATTATTATTTTGAGAATAAAATTTCCCCTGTCCATTTCCATATAAATACCAAGTAGTGTATGCATTTCCAAGACCATCATAGATAATTTTTCTATCTAATCTACTAACAATATCTGGGAAACCAAGAGAAGTGCTAAAACCAATTTGTCTTAATTCACTTGAAGATAATGGATTTACCTTCCCTGTTTCATCATAAAATTCTGGTTTAAGTCCTGCTTTACTCATGACTTTATCATATTTATATTCTACTGCAACATCTTGATTAAATCTATCTGATTCATCTGCTTTCAAGTAAATAACTTTTTCTAATTCTCCAAAATAATTATATTCAAAATATGTTTTTGGCAAACAATTTCCTCCAACACAAATTTGAGTATTATCTAAATAATAAAAAGCACCTCTACCTAAAACCCCTGAACTTGCAACAGATTGAGCATATGGAAATTTAACTTCTCCCTCGCAGATTGATTGCCCTGTGTCTTCACATTTATTTAATGCAAAACCTTCAAAACAACTTTTTCTTATATCAAAATTTAAAACAACATCTTTTTTTGCAGAATTTTTATATTTAATATTATTAAGAACATAATATTCTACTAAATAAAGATAAGGAGAAAAAACACCCCCTGCAATATATGCATCAACTGGATAATAATCATCTACCTTTAAATCATAATTAAAATTAACTTCGTTTCCAAAATTATCTGATATCTTTTTTATCAAACCATAATTATCTTTAACAAATGCATTATAATTTGAAGGACCTTCTGAAGGAAGTTCATTTGAAGGACAACCATTTTCCGAAATTATGTGATTTCCTTGAATCTCTGGAATAGGCATATATTCTACATTAATTTGGTTTCCATATCTATCTTGTATATTTGTTAAATCCCCTTCACAATATGCTTGGTTGTTTACTGAAACAAAAACATTTTCATTATGTTGGCTTTCTACAAGTTCATTAAAATTAATTAAAGATGTTGCTTGAATATTTGTTCCAGTGCTTATTATCTGCTGACAAAACCAATTTTCAAATTTGTATTCAATTCCATTTGATTTTAAAATAAAAACAGGTTTTCCATTTTCAGTTGTTTTAATTGCTTTCCATAAAGGTTGTCCTTTAACTTCAAAATTTTGACCACCTGAACCTGTTGTTGGAAGCATTTCATATTGCCCGCCCTGAATTTCTATAAAACTTCCTCTTCCTGCATCTACCCCTAACAAATTTGAAAGAACAACTTTTCCCATTGAATAATCTGTCCATCCAACTCCAACAGAACTTTGTCTTTCTAATTCACCATAAATATTCCATGCACCAGAAAAAGTTCCTGAAAAAGTTTCAGAATCACTATAATCCCAAACTCCAGAATAATAATTTCTTGATAAAGAAATATCTAAGCCAGATCTTCCAGGAATAAAAACATCTTGAAAACCTAAAGAAAAAGTTCCAGAACTCAATGCCATAGATTCAGAACCTCCCACACTATAAGCAGAATCTACATTTATTGAAGTATCATAAGTATATTCAAAAGGTAAATATTGTGAACAAGAAACAAAACTTACCAATAGAAAAAACAGAAAAACCAAAAAACCAAAAACAAATTTTATTTTCATTTTACTTCAAACTCCTTAAGAGATGAAAACATTTGACCATCTTTTAAAATAAATTCTGCATAAATTCTATAATCCCCTGCAGACTGTGCAGTTATTTCCACAGAATTCCAAACTTCGTTTAATTCTATTGAGTTACCTGCTGGAACAGAAATTTCTTTGTTAACAACTATTTCCACATCAATCCACTCCCCATCTTCATTTTTCTGCAAAATCATTTTTAAAATTCCAGAAATTTCATTTTCTTCATTATTAACAATTATCGAAGACAAATCAAGAAATGTGCTTGCCTGTGCAACAGATACATCCACTTCTAAATCTTGTAGCTCCACTACTCTTGCAAAAAGTTGTCCATTCGCCCAAACATAATCTACAATTTCCCCTTGTTTATAAGTTGAAAGTTCTGAAATTCCTCCATCACCTGCTTGCTCAATTACATTACCAGTAATTTTCAAATTATTAGAAATATAAAAAATAGAATAAACAGAGAAACTAATTATTAAAAAGATTCCAAAAAATAAAGACAATTTCATCCATTTTCTCATAAGCCAATTAAGAAAAAAGAGTTTAAAAATATTATCTAAAAAAACAATTCATAAACAACACCTAACAAAAAGATTAAACTAAAAAGCCCGATTATAAACCAATTTATTGGCATACTATATTCAGGTTTACGCGTTCCCTTTTTTTTAGCTTGCTTAACCATGAACAAAATTAAAGCTCCAGTAATTCCCCCAGAAACAACACCCCCAATAGAAAGTATTTTTGTAAATGAAAAAATATTAAAAAAACGAGTAATTAAATAAATTCCAATTGGAATTAAAGATGCAAAAAACCATGCTTTAAACTTTTTCATTTTATCATCAAACATAAAATTTTCCTGAAGTGCATTCCCTAAAGAAAGATAAGATGTAAACATAGTAAAAATCCCTAAAAGAACAAAAATCTTCCCAAGAGCAAGAGTTGCGAGTTGAGGAGTTTCAGAACCTTTTAACCCAACAACCACAAACACAAATAAAATATAAAACAAAACAGGAATCAAAGTTCCAAAAATCAAAACTTTTTTCATCAATTTTTTATTTTGACGCAAAACAATTTCAATTTCAGGAATAGCATGAAAAGACATCATTGCAAAAAGCACAACACCAAAAGGAAGAAATATACTCGCTGAATTAAAAGTAAGAAAATTATTGAAATTTAAATTTTTAAAAAAGATTAAAAAAATAAAAAAGATTAAAAACAAAATAACTGCAACCCCCCACTTTTCAAATTTTTTCACAGAGACCATTCCTTTCCATAATAATCCTGCCATTAAAAAACCAAATAAAACTCCAAACAAAATGTGATGCCCGAGATTTCCGAAAATCAAAAAACTTAAACTTTCACCAATCCCAAGCAAATAAGCAACAATTGCAGAATAAATCCCAAAAATAGTTGCAAATCCCATTAAATAACTTCTCTTTTTTCCCAAGTATTTCCGTGCATAACCTTGTAGTTGATGATTACCATCTGTTCTTAAAGACACTTCTCCAAGATAAAGATTTGTAATTAACATCATTAACCCAATTAATATTATGTAGATTAATGCAACAAAAAAACCAGCTTTAGCTGCAACATATGGAATCCCAAGCAACCCTGCACCAATGCATGTTCCAATCATAACAGACACTGCTATCAAAAACCTCTTTTTTTCTGTGTTCATTTTAAAACAGGCTCGGGGGGAATCGAACCCTCATCGACCGGGCCGAAACCGGACATTCTATCCATTAAACTACGAGCCTACAAAAACCAAACAAGTTACATTTAAATAATTTAAGATTTTGATAAAAACATGCCATTAAAAAAACACCACAAATGGATGATTGGAAGTTTCACAACTCTTGTAATAATTTTCATGATAACAACAGGAATTCTTTTAAACGCGATTATTGTAAAACAAAGTTTAAATCACAATGAAATAAGCAACAAAGTAACCAACCTTCAATTAGAAAGTCAATCAAAATTTAATGACTTATCTTCTTCAGTAATCAAATTAGAAAAATCATTTAATTTAATAGAACAAAACTTGTATGAAACACAAGGGCTTCTTGAAAAAAATCAACAAGAATTAAATGAACTAAAAGCTTCTGTTGACGACGATTTTTCAGGAATAATTGAAAACGCAATAGAATCTGTGGTAACAATTGTAACAGATTTAAGTCAAGGAACAGGTTTTTTAATTGAAGAAAATGGATATGTTGTAACAAATGCTCATGTAATGGAAAATGCAAAAAGTGCAGGAATCTATACTTATGACGGAGAAATGCACCAGGTTTCATTAATTGGAACAAATTCTGAAATGGATGTTTGTTTATTAAAAATACAAGGAACTTATCCTGCATTAAAATTAGGAAACTCAAATGATGTTTCAATAGGAGAATCTGTAATTGCGATTGGAAACCCGCTCGGGCTTCAATTCTCTGTAACAGAAGGAATAATCTCAGCAATTCATCGTGAAGGTTCAAACGGACTTGAAGCATATTTTCAAACAGACGCTGCACTGAACCCTGGAAATTCAGGCGGTCCATTAATTGACAAACAAGGCAAAGCAATTGGAATAAACAACTTTAAAACAAGCGAGGGTGAAAGCTTAGGCTTTGCACTTGAATCAAACTGGCTTAAAGACACAATAAATAATATTTACTTTGCAAAAGAAGGTGTGGGGTTGGTTTAATCAAATCTTTCCTTATAATAATTAAAAAATTCTGCTGAATCTAAAGAACCATTATTATCTGAATCATATTTTTGTAAAAGTTCATAGGAATTTTTTTGGGTTTGAATTTCTTGCTGAACTTGTTTTTGGGTTTGAATTTCTGACCACTTTTTAGAATTTAATGTTCCATAATTAAGCGAGAACAAAGAATACAAAATGATTGCACCGCTAATGACCCCCGAAATACCCCACAAATTAAAACATAATTTTCTTCTCTTTGATTCTTCGATTTTCTGCCTGCCCAATTTTTCCTAATGAAATTAAAAGGAATTAAAGCATCCTTTAATCCAAATTCTAACTTGTTTTCTAATTTATTTTCTGTTTTCATTTTCTTATTTTCTCAGAAATCGTCTGAGGCGAATCACCTCCTCAGCTTTTTAATTTTAAATTTTAACTTTATCCAAATGTTCTGCAAGTAGTTTCATATCATCTGGTTTCCCTTCTAAATCTGAATAAAACTTTCTATCCATCTCAAAATAAAAATTGCCCAAATTTTCCGCTAATTGAGAATAATTATTAATCCCTTTTTCCTGAAGAAGTTTATAAAAAGAGCAAGCATAAGAAGTTAAATTCTGGGTTAATTCCCTAATCTGAAGATTTGAAATTCTTGGTATCTCTTTTTGAAACCTTAACATATCATTTAATTCTCTTTCAATAGTTTCATCAATAGATTGACCTTTCTTTTTAGACCTATTAATTATTCCATGCTCAACCAAACCTTTATGAAATAATTCCAATCCCTTCAGCATATCCTCATTAAATCCACAGAATGCCATTTTAAATTTCCTTTTCATTCAAAAATTTAGTTAGTTCTTCCATATCATCTGGTTGTCCTTCAAGCTCACCATAATATTTTGAATCCATTAACTTAAAATAATCCATAATTTTTTCAATGTTTTCTTTGTAATTTTCAATTCCTGTTTTTCTTGTGAGCATATAAAATCCTTGAGCATATTTCACAATTCCTTCTGTTATAATCCTCTTCGCAGAATCATCAATTCTATGAAGTTCAGGAATTAACCTTGCCATATCTGAAATTTCTCTTTTAATTCCTTGCTCAATTGTCTCGCCGTTTTTACCACAACGATAAACTAATCCATGTTCAATCAAACCTTCGGTTAAAGCTGTCAAACCTTTCAACATTTTTTCATTAAATCCACACACAGGCATTTTATTTTCTCCTAATTATAAAAGAACAACATCCTTTCTTATTATAAAACTTCTTTCTCTATTTTTTACAATATAGCAAAATATATAAAAGAATAGTTCAATATAGTAAATATGGATAAAAAAGATGAAAAAATTCTATTAGAATTAATTTCAAATTCAAGAATTCCTGTAAATCAACTTGCAAAAAAAGTCGGACTTAGTAGGGAAGTTGTAAATTACAGATTAAAAAACCTTACAAAACAAAAAGTCATAAAACAATTTTACGCAATAATTAATCCTGAATCTTTGGGATTTTCAAAATCAGGTTGCTTTTTTCAATTAAAAGGGATTTCAAAACAAAAAGAAAAAGAATTTTTAAATTATCTCGTTAAACATGAATTTGTAAGTTATGTTAGTCCAATAATCGGAAAATGGAATTTTATATTTGACATCCTCTTTAAAACAAAAGAACAACTTTCAAAAGTAATACAAGAAATAAAAAACAAGTTTGGAAAAAATATGGACAACTTTATTATTCTTAGCAACAATGTTGAACAAGAAATTTTTCAGAAAAAAATTTTAGGAAAAACAAAATTAAATCAAGTTCAAAAAATTGAAAAAAGGAAAACAGATAAAATAGATTTGCAAATATTATTTTTATTATCTGAAAATTCTAGAATTGAATATAAACAAATTTCTTCAAAATTAAAACTAACTGCAAACGCAATTAAAGCAAGAATAAAAAATCTTGAAAGTTCAAATATAATTTTAAGTTACACAATTTCAATTGATATAAGAAAACTAAATTATTCTTGGTATAATCTGCAAATAAAAGAAATAAATACGAATGATTTAGAATTAAAAAAATTCCTAAGGGAAAACAAAAAAGTAATTTACTTTTACAAATATCTTGGAAATGAAAACTGGGATATTGACATAGGATTAATAATAAAAGATCCAGAAGAATTAAGAGAATTTATTTTAGATATAAGAGAAAAATTTGGGAACACAATAAAAATCCACGACCTGTATATAATTGTTGAAGAATCAAAAAGCAATGCTTTACCTGAAGGGGTTTTCGAAAACCCATAACATTTATTAAACATTTTAACTAATTACAATCATGACAAAGAAATCAGAAGAACAAAAATCAAAGATTTTAGTTGCTGCTCCTAATAAGTCACAGGAAGGATTAAGTGTAAAAAAAGACGAGAACTTTAGTCAATGGTATAGTGAAATTTTAGACAAAGCAGAAGTTACAGACCTTAGATATAATGTAAAAGGTTTTGTGGTGATTCGGCCTTGGGGTGCAATGACAATTGAAAACATGTATAAACTTTATGAAAAAGCACTTCAAAAAAAAGGCCACAAACCAACTTTTTTTCCAGTGGTAATTCCTGAAACAAATTTCAAAAAAGAAGCAAACCATGTAAAAGGTTTTAAACCAGAGGTTTTCTGGCTTGAAAAAATAAAAGGCGAAGACAGACTTGCCCTAAGACCAACAAGTGAAACCGCAATGTACCAAATGTATTCTTTATGGATTCGAAGTCACAGAGACCTTCCATTAAAACTTTACCAAAGAGCAAATGTATTCCGATATGAAACAAAAGCAACACGACCTTTAATCCGAGCACGAGAATTTTATTGGCTCGAAGCACACGATTGTTTTGCGACAAAAGAACAAGCAGAAACTCAAGTTCAAGAAGACATTCAAACTACAGAAGAAGTTATGCATCAAAAATTTAAAATTCCGTTCCTCCCAATGAAACGCCCAGAATGGGACAAGTTCGCAGGTGCAACTTACACTGTTGCTTCAGATGTTCTTATGCCTGACGGAAAATTAATTCAACAACCTTCAACACATTTATTAGAACCAAGCTTTGCAAAATCTTTTAACATAAAATTCAAAGATAATGACGGAAAAGAAAAATTTGTTTGGCAAACCTGTTACGGCCCAGCAATTTCAAGAATACTTGCATCTGTAATCTCAATGCACGGAGACAACTCTGGATTAATTATGCCTTTTGCAATTTCACCTGTTCAAGTTGTTTTAATTCCAATTTATAATACAGAAAACAAAGAAAAAACATTAAAAGAAATTGAAAAAATAAATTCAAAACTTTTAGAACTTGGAATAACTTGTGAAATAGACAATTCTGAAAAACGGCCAGGTGAAAAATATCATTATTGGGAATTAAAAGGAGTTCCATTTAGATTAGAAATAGGAGAAAAAGAACTTCAAGAGAAAAATCTTACTTTGCATATTAGAGATTTAAACAAAAGAGAAAAAATAAAAATCTCTGAATTAAAAAAAATTTTAGAACTGGGAAAAGAATTTGATCAAAGACTTGGAAAAAAAGCAGAAGAGTTTATGAAAAACAAAATAGTAAATTGCAAAACAAAATCTGATTTGAAAAAAGCTTTACAAGATAAAAAAATAGCACGAACAAATTTTTGTTCTGTTGAAAAAAACGGAACAAAATGTGCAGAAGTTATTGAAAAAGAATTTAACGCCGAAGTTCGAGGAATTCTTGCAACCAAAAAGGAAAAACCTTTTGGGAATTGTATAATTTGTGGGAAAGTTTCTAAAGAAGTTGTTTATATTGGGAAAAGTTATTGAAATTAATACTACTTCCTGAGAAATAAAGTGTTATCCACAGATATATGCCCCATTTTATTTTACCCATAAATTTGGTTCATTTCATTCACGATTAAAAATTAAAAACTGACTTCATCAAGTTTTTTACATTAATAATATTAAGCAAAAAAATCTGCCAAAGACTCTTTTGGAGTTATATTAATTTGAGCAACTTGTTGCGAACTAATTTTTGGTTTCCTACTAAGACACGCCAGCAGGTCATATATTAGCTTCTATTCAAAATCAATTAAGTCCAATTCGTTTTCAAGATTAAGTGTTCTTTCCATTAAAACACTTAATTCTCTCTCTACAAATCGTTTCTCTTTTTCCATCATTTTAGTTTTATCCATTTTTGGATTTCAAAATAATTCAGAAACAATCCAAACCTGAATCTTTCAAGAAGCAACCTCCATTCAATTCAGATATAAAGAAAGTCTCTGAATTAAAATGAGATTTTTTTAATTGAAGTAAGAACTAAACCAAAGCAATTCATATATCTTGCATTCCATAGTTCTTTTCTCATAATTCATAATAGAAAAAACCCTTTTTATAATTTTCTATAATTTTTCTCTATAACTAATTGTTCAAAAGTTTCTTTAAACTTCTCCCAATCTTTGATATTTATCTGTGCTCCTGCAGCATTAGGGTGCCCACCACCAGTAGCATCTTCCAAAAGTTGAACAGATTTTTCAACAGCTTCTTTTATATTTTCTCCTCTTACAGAAATATTTATTTTACTCTCTTTTATTTTCGCAACACAAATAATTTTTTCTGGAAAAAGATAACTTAATCTATTTGCTATTTCAGCACTCATACTAAAATCCCCGCCATATTGAAAAAATAAAATTTTTCCACAATTTTCCCCGATAATTTTTGCTTTCTCCATCAATTTCTTGCATTTTTTATCTATCTGATTAAATCTTAAATGCATAACTTTATTTTTTTTATTTTCATTTAAAACATCATAAGGACCCTTTGCAGAATTTAAATACCAAAGCATATTAACCACATTTGTTGTTCTATCCATTAAAGCAAAATTTAAAATAAGTGCAAGTTTTCCTATTTCCGAATTATAAAGAATTTCAAAAGCAGATTTTGATTTAATGCAAAGTTCTGGATATTTTTTAAAAAACCTTGAATAAAATTTAGGAACAAATTTATCTGAAAGACATCCTGCAACTGCTAACCACAAATCATCTTTTTTTTGTGTAACCTGATAACAAAGTGCTGTAACAGGCTCGGCAATTGATTCTTCTTTTAAAAAATTAATTTTCTTGGTTTTCTTTTTTACAAGAGGATTATAATAATTTACAAAATCAGGAATTTCTTGTGCAAGAGCATGATGGTCTATCCAAACAATAGGAAGATTTATCTGATTAACTTTATCAAAAAATTCCTGCGAAACTTTTGGTTTATCTAAAATAAAAACATAATCTGCATTTAATTCTGAAATTTTTCTAAAATATTCTTTTTCCAACGAAGCAGAACCTTTTATTGAAACTCCTTTTCCTCTTCCTAACCAATGCTGTAATAAAAGAAAACTGCACAATCCATCGCAGTCATTATCAAAAAAGAATATTGGATTTTGTGCTCTTTCCAAATGTTCATGAATTTCTTTTACTTGTTTTTTTGTTAACATAATTTAAATAAAAAGAAATATTATATAAGGTTTTGGAAAGGGTTATCTAAGTGCCTTTAAACCATAATCTATTCTTGTTTGCTTTTGCTCTTGATCTTGCTTTTCTTCTCTTGCAACTTCTATTGAATCTATTTTTGCAAAAAGATACGTTGCCCTTGCTTTTGCTTTTTGAAAAATAAGAGTATCTTCTTCAGAATAATTCATATTCTTAAAGTCCAAAAAAGAAATTGACCGCGTATCAAAAGATATAAGTTTTCTCTCTTTATCATTACTTTCAAAAAAATAACTATTCTTCATTTTTTCTTTGTTTAATGTTTCCCTTAAAACAAAATAAGAATCGTTTTTTTCCAATTTAACTTCATTCCCATCAATTTCATAAACCTTACCACAATTATTTAAAACAAAAGCTAAAGGTAAAACTATTCCTATTCCAATTTTTCTTATTAATCCCTTTTTCATATCTTTTTTAGAAATCCAATCTTTAAAAACTTTTCCACCTGTTACCTTTTCAGAATTAAAACAATCTACTTTGCAAAAGTTTTAGCAACAATTAATGGAAAAACTATTGATGCTTCTGCATAAATCTTTATTTTTTTAGCATCAGGCAAAATCTTCCCCCATGAAACAGCTTCTTCAGGCAAAGCACCTGAATCAGAACCATCATATTCAGGAGAAGTATTTATGTAAACTGCATAATCTGCTCCATTCCTAAACATATTTGCATTACAGATATGATGTTTCACAACCCCTTCACCTAAAATAATTATTCCTGTTTTCTTTTTTCCAAGAGTAGTATTATTCATTTTCCAAATATCTTCTGCAACATCTAATTTAAAATCAGGGTGTTTTGATTTAAAAAAATAAATCATATCTCCTAAACTTCCATCTGTAATTGCAGGACAAAAAACAGGAATTTTATTTTTATAACAATGATAATAAATTGATTCTTTATTTCCAATTGCTTTTCCAAGTTCCCAGATTAATTCACTTGGAGAGATAACTTTTCCTGTTTTCTTTTGGCCTAAATAAATTTTTTCCAAAACAGGCATAATAAAATCTTCAAAAGCACAATACCTTGAATTTGGAATCAAAATATTTCCAGCCCTATTTATCCCCTTCTTTCTAAGTTCTGAACCAGATAATCTAAAATCTCCTAAAATAAAATTACCCAAACATTTAATCAAATCTTCTTCTATCCCTCCAGCAGTTGTAACCAAAACATTTATTTTTTTGTTTTCCGCCAAAAATCGAATTATTTCTCTTATCCCAGAAGTAACCATATTTGAAGTATATCCTAAATAAATAAATGCTTTAGAAGAAATCATCTCATTTATTATTTTAATCGACTGAAAAACATTACTTGCTTGAATTCCCATAGAAGAATAACTATCTAATAATTTTTCATAATTCACTCCTTTATTAAAATCATAACCCTGAATTTTGATTCCATTTATTTCTTGAGATTTTCTAAGTATATTTTTCCGAGTTATTTTTTCTTTATTCATTATTAACCAAAAATCCTTTAGTTTTTAAGTTTAATCAAAATAATACTACAACAACACAATCTTTTTAAATTGAAAAACTTAGATAATATTACAATGAATAAATGGCTTGAACTTTTAATCGGCTTAGTATTGTTAGTAGGAATGATTTTAGTTGGATGGGCGTCTTCTGCATATGCATGGACTCTCTTCGGAAAAAACTTGAATTTCCTTAATGCCGCGTGGATTCTCCTTAAAGGAGCTGTGTTCTGGATGGTAGTTCTGATAGGATTAATCCTGGTAATACTCGGCATAAGCGACTTAAAAGAATAATTAACAATTAGGAAAATTAGGATATTGCTGGCAACAAAGTAATTTGTATTCTACGCACTTTTTATCCCACAAAAAACATGAGTGTTCCTTCAATAATAGAGGCAAGAATTAAAAGAGGAACAATCACAAGCAAAAAGATTTTTATACAATTTGAAAAATATTCTTTAAAAGAATTCAACTTATCTTTCTTAAAAACAAAACTTCCTAACTTAATTCCTAAACCTAATGAAAGAAAAATAGCAGGTAATTCAAAAATTCCGTGTGGCAAAAGTTGAAGCAAAACCAAACCATTTTCAGCTTTAACAGCAATCGCAGAAACAAAACCTAAAACATATCCATTAAACAAGGCGAACAAGATTGAAAAAAATCCAAAAAAAACACCAAGAATCATTCCAATAAAGCTACTTTGTAAATTATTAAAAAATATAAACGAAATCAATTGCCCAACAGACATTCCTTTTGTTTGATTAATTAAATCTTCTAAAAATTTCATAATTGATTCTGAAAGATAATCCGGAGCAGGAATAAAATATCCAACAAAAACAAATGCAAAAAAAATAATCACAATAGACCAAATAAAATATTTAGATTCTTTAATAAAATTCCAACACTGTTTGTATTCTTTTTTTAAATCAAATTCTTGTTTTTTTATTTTATCTTTTTTTTTCTTTTTCATTATGAAAAGTGCTCACTAATTAATCGTGTTTTTCTTTTATATTTCTTTCTCAAATAAAATCCATAGCATAAACCTGCAATTAACCCCCCAAGATGTGCTGTATTTCCAATAGGAACATTTCCCGCAATTGAGATTAACCAAAGAACTACAAGCATTCCAGGAGCAGCATATTTCATTTTTATTGGAATCGGAATGAACATAATATACACAGAAAGATTTGGGGTAATTAGCATTAAAAACCCAATCAACCCAAACAAAGCACCTGAAGCACCAACAGCATACATCTCAATGCTCGCTGGAAAAATAAAACTTGACAAAACAAAAAATAAACCTGCAAATAATCCAGAAATTAAATAAAAATATAAATACCTTTTAGCTCCCAAAATTTTCTCGATTAAACCTCCAACAAAAAACAAAGAAAGCATATTTACAAAAAGATGAAAAAATCCTGCATGCATAAACATACTTGTTAAAAAAGTCCATATATATTTTCCATGCAAAATATTTCCTGGCTTAATTGCAATAAAATCTAAAAAATTTGCATTTGAATAAATTAAAATACTAAATAAAATAAAAGATAAAACATTGATTAAAATAAACAATCCATTCAAACTTAAATTTGAGAAAAACAAATTTCTTTTTTTAGAATGAATAGAATAAACTCCAACCATTTTATTTTTTCTTCTTCATTTTCTTTTTAGATGTTTTTTTCATAACTGATTTTTTCTTCACAACTTTTTTTGAAACTTTCTTTTTAACAATTTTACCTTTAATCGTCTTTTTCTTTACAGGTTTTTTCTTAACTACTTTTTTCTTGACCTTTTTCTTGGGCTTTTCTTTTTCAGCTTCCTTAAGTTTTTTCTTTTCTATCTTTTTTTCTTCTTTTGCAATTTCTTGTTCAACAAAATTTAACTGCTTTTTCCAAAGTTCATACGCTCTTCTATGTTCCCGCAAAACTTTTGTGTTATCTTTAATAGTAAAAAGTGACCCGCATTCATCACAAGAAAAGTCGTGGGACAATGCATTTTCTTCACTAAATTCAATGTTACATCTTTCACAAATATAAAATCTTTTTGTTTCTTTACTTTTAATTTGAAGTTCTAATTGGTTCAAGTTTTTTTCTAAAAGATTTTTTAAAAAATTCAAGGATTTTAAAATCTCTATTTTCCAAAAATAAGTATACCATCCTTTTTTCTTGTCTTTTTTCCTGATTGAAGAAACAAAACCATAATCAGAAATTTTATATAAAATATTTCTTGTTTGATTTATTGTAACATCAAGCTTTTTAGCAATAATAAATTCATTAACATATTTAGTTCCATCAAGAAGATTAACTATTTCTTCGGCCTGTTTTCCAGCTACAATCCCTAAAACCTCTTTGAGAAATTTGTCTTGCATTTAAACATTAAAAAGAAATCAAATAAATACCTTTCGGTTTAAAAGTTTTAGAAGGATTTTTAAACCTGTATGATATTTTATAGATATCTATTAAAAAGAGTATAATAAAATGGGTTTATTCAAAAAAAAAGAAGTGGAAAAAGCAGAGATTCCAAGATTACCAGAGCTTCCAAGGTTACCAGAACTTCCTAATTTTGAAAAAAGACAAATCCAAAGCCCACCAAGATCAATTTCTCAATTACCTATTTTTCCAAAAAATTCTCTTGGAGAAAAATTTTCTCAAAATACAATAAAACATGCTATCTCTGGGAAAAAAGAAGGTGAAGAGGTTTTTTATGCAGATGACTTTGCAGAAGATGAAGAAATGCAAATGATGCCAAGACCTCCTCTAAAAAACTTTCCATTTGTAAAAGTTGGAGAACCAATAGAAACAAGAACAAAATCATTTGGCGAGGCAAATAATTTAGAAAAATCAGAACCTATTTTTATAAGGATAGATAAATTTGAAGAAGCATTAGACATTTTTAAAAAAGTGCAAAATCAAATTTTAGGAATTGAAAAAGATTTAAACCATTTAAAGAAAGTAAAAGAAGAGGAAGAAAAAGAATTAGATTCTTGGGAAAAAGAAATTCAAGAAATAAAACAGCAAGTAGAAAAAATAGATTCTGAAATCTTTTCTAAGGTAGATTAAAATGACCAAAGAAAATTTAATTCATGTAAAAATCAACTACGATGAGGCAGTTGATTCAAAAAGAGAAATTCTTTCATTACAAATGCATTTTTTAAAAATTTTAAGGGCGATAAAAAATTTTGGATATCTTAGAACAGAAGAAATAAATCAAAAAACAAATTTTTCTAAAAAAATAAAATCAATAAAATCAGACATAAACAAAATACAAGTTCTTCTTCCTAAATCAGATATCCCTGAAAAATACAAGAAAAAACCAGAAATTAAACACAAAGAAATAAAAGAAAGATTAATAGAAAAAAGAGAAGCTGAAGATGATTTAGATATACAATTAAGGGAAATCCAGGAAAAACTTCGGGCAATTGGCGGATAGTAAAAGTTATTTAGAAACCTTATTTTTAGCATGCACTAAATCTTTAATCTCTTGAAATGTATTATCAATATATTCTTCATCAGTAGAAGCGATTATTATTTCTGTTTTTCCTTTTGGTAAATATTTATTTAATATTCCTTCAAAAGGTTTTACTATAAAATTTCCATTAGGGGCGTGCCCAATAAGATTTCCAATATAAGCTCTTGAAGGGAAACGCGTAAAATAATATCCCCTGTCTATTTTTTTATATTCTACTTTCTTTATTTTATTAATTTTCGCTGAAAGTTCTTCACAATTTTTTAGAACTATCTCAAATGGGAAGTCATATGAAAAAGAATCCTTCTTAAATTTATAGGGAACACAAAAAGTCGCTTGCATAATAAAACCCTTTTCTCTTTTAATCTTTTCAAAAATAAAATCAGTAATTTCTTTATGTACCCCAAAATAAATCCCGGATTTATTAATTGAATTTCCAGTTCTTTCTGTTTTATAAAGAGGATTAGAAAAATCAAATAAACCCAAATCAGCCCCTAAAAAATTTGCTACCCAAGAAGTTATGTGGTCATATAAAGAAATTCTTTCTCCATTTCTTTCTAAGGGATTTTCAATTTTCTTATAAAAATCAGCTTCAACATTTTTGAGCTTCCTAACTTCCTCTTCCAACACATTAAATTCCTTGGGGGTAATCCCGCCAGAATAAAAATCTCGCTTATTTGTTTGAAGGATATTTAAAATTTGCAAAATCTTCCCATTAATCCCAAAATCATACCATTCTTTGAAAAATTTTCTGCAGAAAAAATTTCTCCTTCTAATATCAGGATATTTAAAATCTTTTTCACAATAGAATTCAATTCCTTTTTCTAAAAAATATTCTAAATCTTTTTCATTCAATTGATTTTTTGTCATGAGAAAGTAGAGGCACCTTCATTCTTAAACCTTATTTGTCCATTAAAAGGACGAAAAATTTAAAAAGAACCCTTACTATAAAATAAAATGCTACAAGAAAAAGATTTACTAAATTTAGGTTTAACAAAAAACGAATCTGAAATTTATTTAATTCTCTCAAAATTAAAAGAATCAAAAGCCTATGATATTTCAAAATATACAAAAATTTCTAGATCGCATGTTTATGATTCAATTAATAACCTAATTGCAAAAGGATTAATAAATTATATAACAAAAGATAAAAAAAGATTATATCAAATAACAAATCCAGATAATCTAATTAATCTAATTGAAGATAAAGAAAATCAACTAACAAAACAAAAAGAAGAATTAAAAGAAAAAATAGAAATCTTAAAAGAAAATGAAAATATCTCTCCTTCAAAAGTAGAAGTTTATGAAGGACTAGAAGGAATAAAATATATCTTAAATGATGTTCTGAAAGATGGGCAAAACAAAAAATATAAAGAAATTCTAATTATGAATTCTTTTTCAAAAGAAGAATTTATCAGGTCTGTTCCAGAATATATTTGGGAAAGATTTTGGAATTTAAGACAAAAATATAAAATTTCCTCTAGACAACTTTATGCAAAGGGCAAAAAAATTACAGAACATAAATATATAAAATATAAAATTCTTCCAAAAGAATATTTCAACGATAAAATTGTGCATTCAATTTATGGAAACAAAATGATTTATTTCATTTTTTCCTTACAACCTTTAGCAATAAAAATAGAAAATGAAGAAATTACAAAATTATACACAAATCAATTTGAAATACTCTGGGAAATAGCAAAATGAACAGAAAACAATTAATAAGAAAATATTTAGAATTTTTTGAATCAAAAAAACATAAGGTTATTGCAAATTCTTCTTTAATTCCTGAAAACGACCCAACAGTTTTATTCACAACAGCAGGTATGCACCCTCTTGTTCCATATTTATTGGGAGAACCACACCCGCTTGGAAAAAGATTATGTAATGCCCAAAGGTGTATTAGAACAGGAGATATTGAAGAAGTAGGAGACTCTACACATCATACTTTCTTTGAAATGCTCGGTAACTGGAGTTTAGGAGATTACTGGAAAAAAGAAGCAATAGAATACTCATTTGAATTTTTAACAAAAATTT
>Ga0268277_1000566_pt1 | contig 29015 bp, 28 predicted proteins | sample saktaG_5_FD_190132 | JGI IMG/M metagenome (GOLD analysis project Ga0268277, IMG submission 190132) | Saline water microbial communities from Sakinaw Lake, British Columbia, Canada - sak_2010_1_5_50m | ecosystem: Environmental > Aquatic > Non-marine Saline and Alkaline > Saline ... | reverse complement strand
AAAATGCAAAGACTAAAAATTGATCAAGATATCAAACCATTGTCCGAGGTAAGGACAGGTATCGCAAACATCATAAAGCAAGTTCATGATACAAAAAGACCTGTGATTATTACGCAGCATGGAAAAAGTGTTGCCGTTTTATTGGATGTTTATGAATATGAAGCACTTCAGGAAAAACTTGAGCTTTTGACAGATGTTCAGGCATCCCTTAATCAACTCGAGAATGGACAAGGAATTGCACATGAAGATGCAAAAGAAAAAGTTTTGAAGAGAATTCAAAAATGAAAATCATTTGGTCGCCGTTGGCTGTTGACAGAGCTTTGGAAATCGCTGAATATATAGCCCAAGACAAACCATCCGCAGCAGAAAAATGGATTAACACGGTATTTTCAAAAGTTGAGAAGCTAAAATCTTCTCCTGAAATCGGCAGAGTTGTCCCTGAAATTAGAAACGACCAATTTAGAGAGCTGATTTACGGCAATTACCGTATTATTTATCGCATTGAAAAAAAACGAATATCAATTCTCACAATCCGGCATGGTAAGCAGATATTGCCAATAGAAGAAATTTTGGCATAACCCATAAGGATTGAGTTCGACCGCTTCGCGGATCGACTCAATCCTTATGGGTTAGGTGACAAAAGGAGTACTTAAAACATGTTGGAATCAGATGTTTTTAAAAGAACAGTTGCTAATGCCGAGATAATGGGCGACTCCAAATACAACCTGGTCATAGGCATTGTTTTATGTTGGGGTTTTTTTGTTAATTGGCTGTTGGTTGTTAATGTTGATCCAGCTTTTCTAAGAAGCATAAATATTTGGGTGTTTTTAATAGGTTACTTTGCGTCCTGTTTTTTCGGCGTATATTTATTTAACAAATCAGATAAACCGCATATTAGTTTCGTAGGGTACAACTTTGTTGTTGTGCCCTTTGGCCTTATCGTTAACATGGTCGTATCGCAATACAATACTGAAATAGTCATCGATGCAATAAAAATTACAGGTGGTGTCACGATTGTGATGATGGTTTTGGGCTCAATGTTTCCTGCGTTTTTCAAAAAAATAAGTGGCGCACTGACAATAGCCTTGTTAGCCGTGCTCATTATTGAGCTTTTCCAAATTTTCGTATTAGGAGTCCATCATAATTGGATAGACTGGGCTGTCGCTGCTATCTTTTGTGGTTATATAGGATATGACTGGGGCCGTGCCAATCAAATACCTAAAACAATGGATAACGCAGTTGACAGTGCTGCTGCGCTTTACATGGATATTATTAATTTATTTTTGAGAATTTTGCGTATCCTGGGCCGACGAAGATGATAATGTCACATATTGGGATAAGGACACCCATTGCTGAGCGCCCCTATATACACTGATCCCAATAGCCGCCAGGCTTTTGGGAAATAAGGGAACATTATACTTATTTCCCGGATTTTTTTGTTTACTAAAGTGTTCGCCCTGCGGCAAATTCTCCGGCATAACCAGTCTCACGGTGACCATTATACCGTACAATTTGCCCGTCAACTTGTTGTTAAATACAACAAATACTTAAGAAATACTGAGGGAGGTATGAATTGTCTGATCCATCACTAATTGCCCCTATCTGGCTTACCGAGTGGATGGAAGGACATAAAATTACCCTATGGGGTGCGGCAGATCTTCGGGATTTTTCCATACCCCAGGATGAAACAGGACAAAGATTTCCTTTCGCTCTTTCATTGGCTATTCCAATGAATCCTCAAATAATGGTCAGTATCCAGAACGGGCCTAACCAGGCATACGCTGATGAGTATGCCAGAGTGAACAATCATATCAATGAATTATCGGTAGCTTTAGCAGCCGAAATCAAAGGCAGAGGTTTTCGATCCAAACCGCTGGCGGCTTCGGATCGTACCGATACGATTAATATCAAAGGGGACTTTCCCCACAAAACTGCTGCAACAAAAGCAGGGTTGGGCTGGATAGGTCGTCATTGTCAACTTATCACGCGCCGGTTCGGATCGTGGATTCGATTGGGGACCGTTTTTACCGATATTGAACTTTCGTGTGGGCCACCAATAGAGAAAAACTTCTGCGGCAGTTGTACGCGCTGCGTAGAAGCCTGCCCTGCAAAAGCATTGAAAGGCAATGCATGGTATCCAGGATTGCCACGTGAAGAGATATTGGATGTACGCGCATGTGATCAATGGAAAAAGGAACACTACTTCCAGTATCACAAGGGGCATAACTGTGGAATTTGCTCAGCGGTCTGTCCCTATGGATTAAAGGTGCTGAAGCAGGAATTTGGTTATATATAAGACTTGGTATATACAATTTCTATTGAAGCGAAACTAACCCGAGTTGTCAGCCTTAAAGTATGGCATGGGTAAAAAAAGGAGAGCAATTTAATGGGATCAGTCACCTGATTGGTGCGGTGGCAATACTTGCCGGTCTTGTGTCACTGGTTGTTCGATGTTCCTGTCAGTTTCGTTAAGAGTTTTTGACACGCTTTGTTATTAGGTTTTATAGACAGGACGAAATTAAGTCTGCGGGCAATTTCTTCTTTCTTTGAGCTATCCGGGTTTGAACAATACTCAAGATACTGTATGCGGGCCAGATTGATATGGGCTTCCTCCTGAAGAGGATTGAGTAAGATTGATTGTTCAAAGGCATCGGCGGCTGCATCGTAGGATTTTATCTCATTGTAAATAGAACCGAGATTATTCCACGCTTCTGAGTTATCGGGATTCAATTTTAATACACGATTAAACGAAATGATCGCCGTTTGATAATCACCGAGTTGAACGTAAAGATTCCCCAGATTAAAGAATGCTTTGAAATGATCAGGATCTTTAGTCAAGACATTTTGATATTCCGCTATCGCTTCGTCAAACATGTCGTGCCGGTCATGTAGGACAGCCAGGCAGAAATGTGGTGCAGCTGCATGAGGATCCGCCTCTATCGTTTTTCTATATTGCTCAACCGCACCATGGTAATCTCCTTCCAACTCCAGAACCTGGGCAATATTGAGCATTGCTTCAATATTACCGGGGTCGAGTTCCAATGCTCGATCATACATCTGTTTTGCACTACCGGTTAGCTCCATTTTTTCATAGATATAGCCCAGATTATTGTAGGTTTCCGGCTTGTTCGGTTCCAGCTCGGCTACTTTTTCGAAACATAGTAATGCATCATCGTACTGTTCCCTTTTCAAATGTATAAAACCCAAATTTATATAGGGGTCAGGAAATGTGTCACAAATTTTTATACTTTTCCGATAAGCTTCTATCGCCCGGTCAGAATCTGGCTCAAGATTGTCATATCGGCATCCCTTGATAAACCATTTCCTTGCGATATTTTTTCTCATAGGAACCTTTCGATTTGGAAAAGATGAAATTTTTATAGCAACATATAAGAAGCTTATATAAAAGCGATCTTCTCTTCCTCCCCAAAGATTTTCAGGACAGAGTCCCTTAGTTCGCCCCATATATGAACGGGATTCGAAAAATGAGAAGACGTAAATTGCGGGTGTTGCTGAAGGGCCTGTGCTGCCATAGTCCCTGCCAATTTGACGCGGTGTTTCCTCGTTGAGGATTGAGCTTGTTTAATGATATGAAAAGGAAGATTTACGATGAATTTCATGTCTTCCACTTCCAGTTCTATTTCAAATGCATTTGTGTCCTCAGTTGCGGCAGTTTCCTCGGAACCCACCGGTAATTCATCTGCCTCGATTTTCTCCAGGATGGGCCGAGACTCTTTGTTTTGTTTCAATCCTTCGTGATCGACCGCGGTGGGCTCTTCAACAAGTATTGGTGGTCCCGTTGAATCTGATTCCACCACAGCCGCAGCCGGCTCAGCTTCATGCTTTTCATGATAGGCCGGAGTTTCTTTTAGGTAATCTTTCGTGCTTTCAATTTGTTCCTCTGCCGCTGCTTGCTCAAATATTTTCCTCGGTTTTCTCTTTTGAATGGCAGGACCGGTCAATCTTTGGAAACGCTCGCCGATCTTATTGACCTTCTCCCCATCAATGAAATCGAACCCGTTTGTTTCTCCCGCCTTCAAACATAATTTGCATATTTTGTTGATAAGGCGGGGGACTCCCTGTTCAGAGTGTTCCCATAAGGGATCGTAGGCATCCTCAGTGAAAATCCTTTTTACTCCTCCTGCGAGCTTCAGTCGGGTTTCAACATAGGTTTCCAATAACTTTTTAGATTCTATTTTATTGATTCTGTTATACGTTCCGATTCGTTGAAACAGGTTGGCCCGTTTAGGGTGCTCCAATCGCCGGGCCAGTTCGTTTTGCCCGGCAAGTACCATGGTGAATAAATTCATCTGATCAACCTGCATATTGGTAAGTAGCCTCAGGCTTTCGAGGTTTGCCGGAGAGATGGCATTTGCCTCATCAATACATATAAGTACCTTTTTACCTTCTTCTATGGTTTCAAATAAAAGTTTATTAAAGGTTTCCAGCAGGTCGACTTTTCTTTTTCCATTGCATTGTTTCCCCGTAAGCTGACCGATAATCTCTTTTACCAGCTGCAAAAAACTAACGCTCGGATTGGTAATGAGTGCTATTTTATATTTTTCCTGATCCAGAGAATCTATGATCAAACGAAGTGACAGGGTTTTACCCAGACCCACGTCACCTATAATTACTGCTATGCTTTCTCCTCCTTCCTCTATGGCAAACAGGGTTTCCGCTATAGCATTCTCCATCGAAGCGTGACAGTCCGCATACATAGATGGATCAGGGACATTGTCAAACGGCGGTTTTTTTAGATCCCAATATTCGTAATACATAATATTTCAACTCCTTATAGCAGGATTTTAAAGATATTCGTTTCTGGTAAGATAATCCAAAATATCGTCTAACGAAAAACGTCTGAGTCTACCCAATTTATAGCTCTTTAGCCTTCTTGTCCTAACGAGTTTCCTCAATAAGCTTTTGCTGATCTGTAGCATTTCACATACATGCTCCGCTTTAAGCATCCTAAGCGTATTCACTTGATCAAAGTGAAAATTTAAGCTGATTTGTCCATCTTCTTCCTGCGCGACATTGATGGCTGTACCGCTTGATGTCCCACCGGACAGACACTGAGCGAAGTTGCTGGATTGAATCAATTCGCACTGCTCAGGCGTCAGATTAAAGGACACCACTTCGTGTTTATCTCCAATCAATTCATCAACAGAAGTTTGTTCCCCTCCATGTCCACTGATATTATTCACTGCTTGAGATAAAATCACACCCAGATTTTGACTCGGCATTGTTTCTTTATCAGTAATGTAATCTGTTCCTTTTCCCACTGCTTGGACATTCTTTTTTCTTCTTCGCACAATACAGATTTTTTCCATAATACCCCTTATTTCTCATTGAATGACGGTTTTTGATTCAGCAACAGCGTTTCATCAATTATATGTGGGTTTTCCTTCTCATGATTTTCCTCGTGAAGCTCCCCGCAGTCTCGTAGATACAGACAAAGCGCAATTTCATAACGCTCGCGCATCGTTTGTTTTTAATAACGCATGGAGATGATTAACCAGGTTCTTACTGATTATACGTCGTTTCCTCTTTTAGTTTTTTCGAAACGTAAGAAATATTGCAAATTGGAAAAAACTTACAGGTTAGATATGGCACAGGTTAGAAAGGGAAAAGAAAACTTCGGTAGCCCGGCTATCATGTTAAATATATGACCCGTGGTTTTGCGTCCTCCTCTCGCGAGAAGTTTGCCTTTATCGGTTTTAAAAGAACTAAACTTACGAAATGACCGGGAGCGCACCCGCAAGCTCCGCCCTGTGGGCAGGGAGCTTCACTTTTAAATGTTCCGTATTAAAGACTGATCAGATACCCTAAAACTGGAATCACATTTTGTGTAAACAAGGAAAGCAATTGTATTGTAACTAAATGTTTTAAAAGCGCAATGATATGTTTCACACCTTTGATGTGAAATATATTACATAAAAATACACCCTCCGCTCTCCAGGTAAGAGAACGGTCAGTTCCTGTTGATGGAGCGCCGGTTGAAACCGAGATCTTTAAACGGGAAGTCACTCGATTTCTTACCCTAACGTACCGAACTCCTTCAGCAGTGCTCTGGCCTGCTCGTCCATCAGGCCGTATTTTTCCAGAGTTTCAGACAGAGGAATACCCTCGGGCGAGAACCCTTTTTCATTATATACGATATCGCAAAGGCGTTGATAATCCTCTATCCTCATTTTCATCAGAAGCTTATGCCTTTCGTCCGGATCATCCGGCATCTTCTCCTTACCGAGACGTTCCTGAAGCCATTCATCGTAATATTCGGTTCGAGATTCATACTCGTTAGAATAGACAGGTCCCATGGCTCTTAACGGAATCTGATCGCTCGCGCGGGTTCCCTTTCCTTGGCGCAGATTGATCATCTTCTGCAGTAGTAAAAGCCGCTCTGAATCGTCCAGTATGTCCTGAAGGGTTTTGTTGCTGCCCGTTGTTGAGTTCAGAAATTTGACATAATACTCCAGCGTGGGGAAGTTCTTTGCGGGGGCTTCCGTGTTTGCCGCCTCAGGATGACGCACGTCGATCCACGGAAGCTTGCACAGCCCTGTGGCATTGAACCATGTGCGGATCTGGGGGAACCACCGGAGGGCATTAGCTTTAAGTTCAAAGGTCGGTAGCTCCTTGTTAACCTGGTCGATAAAAATCAGCCATGCCTCGTCATGCTGCGGTCCTTTCAGGGCAAAGCCATACCCGCCCTGCTGGGCGAGTGACTCTTTGGTGATGTACATCGAAAATTCAAGTCCTTTAACCTCCATTCCGAACTTGTTCAACTCCTCCATCACATCATTTTTGGATACATCCTTTCCGGCCGCATATTTCTCCGCAACCCATCTCTTGCCCCGTGCTATCCCCTGGCCGACAATCTTACCAAAACCTTCTCCGTTGGCGATTTCATGCAGTAATCGGTCTACGGTTTCTATGTTACCGAATGTCAGGTCATAACCGATATCATCTGCACTCAGAAAGCCGCGCTGAACACACTCCATAAAGAATGCTATCGTCACGCCTGTGGAGATTGTATCGAGGCCGTATTCATCACAATACCAGTTGTATTCCATAATATATTGAGGATCGAAGATCCCCATACAGGCAACAGACCCTACGGTTTCATACTCAGGGCCGTCAATACTGACCTTCCGTCCCGCCTCCGGCCCTCTTGTCAGCTCGACATCTTCAGCGCTCTTGGCACATGCCAGATTACAGCCGTAATAGCACCCGTCTTGCATCTTTTTGCTGAAATATTTGTCGAGAAAGACATGTGAAAAAATCTTTTTAGACTCCGGACTCTGCCCGTATTGATAATTATTGATCGGGAAAATGTGAAACTTGTCCATATACTCGGAAAGGCCGGTGGTGCCCCATGCGGACAAACGGAGCTGATCCGGGTCACACTGCCTTAAAACTTTTTTTAATGCGGAACCTGCCTCGCGCACGCCTTCAGGATCTATTGCATTGTTGCCATCTGCTTTTGAAAGACCGGAGCGGGCTATAATTCCCCTCAGACCTTTGAACCGCATGACCGTTCCAGTGCCGCCTCTGCCGGCCTGCTTGGAGCGGATGCGTTTACGCTTCAGGTCGAAAAAGAGGCTGTTAATGATACCAAACCTGGCATTGCATGCGCCTTTCCCCGCGGTTACCGCGGCAATATCGTTACTGAACTCTCCGTTGTTAACGTCTTTTAGAAGGGCTTCGCCGAAGGAGAGGGCCCCTTCATCTGTTTTTTTATCGTAGGCCGGTGCGGCGGCAATGCTGATGGTTCCGGCATCTCCATCAACAATAATGACAACGTCCTCTCCGGAAATTCCGGAGACGGCCATTGCGTCAAAGCCGGCACGTTTCAGTATCGGCGCAAAGTGACCGCCTATATTCGAATCGATAAATGTATCTGTAAGTGGTGAAATAGTGCCGAAGACAAATTTGCCGGTGCCCGGAAAACCAGGTTCGTTGCCCAGCGGGCCGCTGGCCATGACGAGGATATTTTCCGGGCTGTCATAACGGGTCTCCCTGCTTGTTTCATCCCAGATGAGCTTGATTGCATATCCCCGGCCACCGACATATTTATTCTTGAATTCCGGTTCCAGTTCCACAATGGTAATATCCTGTGTGCCGAGATCGACTTTCAGTATCCGGTCAGTATATCCGCCTGTAACTATGGCAGGCTCATAGTTGATCTGCTGCAGTATTTTCATGTTCTACCTTTCTGACATTAATATGTTCATCAGTTAATTCAACTATTTAAAGATGCACAGTTTTATTGACCGTTGACTATGCATGAAAGCCGATTGAGTGTCAATAAAATTGTGGAGGAGTAGGGGTAGAATTGATTGCCCTTGACATGCCCCTTCTAATTATTCATAATACTTTCAAAAAAGTGGAACGAGGACTGAGATGCTTAGGGTTGGATTTTTTCAGTTTGACCCGAAGTTTGGGGAAGTGGCGGTTAACCTCTCAAAAGTAGTATCTGCTTTGCGTGGTGCTGAAGCAGATATTATTGTTTTACCCGAACTTGCGTTTACCGGATACTTCTTTGAGGATCGTTCCGAACTTGCTTCACTGGCAGAAGATCCTGCCAAGTCTCAAACTGTTTCCAGCCTGATTGCATTGTGCCGCGACTATAACTTCTTTCTGGTTACTGGATTTGCCGAAAAAAGCGCTGACAAGATATTCAACAGTGCTCTGGTCATTGGGGGTGACGGTGTTCTCTATACTTACCGAAAGCTGCATCTCTTTAATACGGAAAAAGAGTATTTCGATCCAGGCGACACTCCCCTCGATACGATTGAATTGCGCGGTGTAAAAATTGGCGTAATGATCTGTTTCGATTGGACATTCCCCGAGGTTGCCCGGGTGCTTACCCTGCAAGGTGCTGATCTTCTGTGTCATCCATCCAATTTGGTTCTCACGTACTGCCAACAGGCCATGCTCACCCGCTGTCTGGAAAATTTTGTTTTCGCTGTCACGGCAAACCGCTTTGGTTCGGAAATTCGTCCGAGAGGTACTTTGACTTTTACCGGTCAAAGTCAATTGGCGGGGCCGAAGGGCGAGTTGTTTTATCGCGCAAAACCCGGGGAAGAGGAGCTTTTCATAGCTGAGATTGACGTGAGTAAGGCCCGGGATAAGTCAATGACTCAGATGAATAGTTTGCTTGAGGACCGGCGTCCCGAATACTATAAAGAAATTGCACCTTGAAATAAAAATTCGATATTCTAAAACAATTCCTCAAGTATAATAGTTGAACTGAACAGCGAGCATAAACCCCGCAGCTTGCGGCGGGGTAAGCGAGCGAATAAAAATAACAATCTTCCTTAACAGTCGGAGATTCTCCGCAGCTTGCTGCGGGGAGATTCAAAAGTTATTGATGATAGGAAATAGGCAAATTTGCCGGAAAACTCATCTAATATCAAGTTATCAGGGCAACTCGGCATTGTCTTTTTGAAGGGTTTGCGTAATGCCCATAACTGCTATGACGTGAAAGGAGGTGATTTAAAGTAAATTCAAACTGACGTAATTTGAATAAACAGATTTCAGCCGAGTTACCAAAATGCCAAAAGACAGAATTTAAAGAACAACTAAAAAAAGGAGGAAAATCATGCCCGATAGAGTTTACAAGATTATTGAATTGGTGGGAACAAGTGATGTTTCCTGGGAGGAAGCTGCCAAACATGCGGTGGAGACTGCCAGCGGAAGTCTTCAAGATTTGAGAATCGCAGAGGTTAGTCAGCTTGACATGAGAATTGAGAAAGGTAAAGTGATCGAATACCGTGCCAAGGTAAACCTTTCCTTTAAATATGAACCTGGCTCTTAATGATTTAAGTATGGTTACGGCTGACTGAGCATAGCTCAGTCAGCCGTAACTATCAAGGGATTATGTCTATTCTTGATTTATTTAAGATAATGTGCGACCGACCCCGAGACTCTTAAGACAATATAACGCTAAAAAACAATATGGTATGGGTGGAAAAAAGAGAGCAATTCAATAGCATCAGTCACCTGATTGGTGCGGTGGCAGCACTTGCCGGTCTTATCTTACTGGTTGTACTGGGTGTGCGTCAGTGTGACCCGATGAAGATTGTAAGCTTCAGCATATACGGGACCACTCTCTTATTACTCTATTCTTTTTCAACGCTGTATCACAGCTCGTGTGGGAAGGCGAAAGAAGTTTTTCGCAAACTTGACCACTATTCGATTTTTCTCCTGATTGCCGGTACCTATACCCCGTTTACCCTGGTCTCTCTTCGCGGCAGTTTGGGCTGGTCAATATTTGGTATAATCTGGGTCCTGGCAGGCCTGGGGATTGTGCTGGAGTCACTGCCTCTGAGGAGGCGCCGGGTTCTGGCAGTGACCGTTTACCTATTCATGGGTTGGCTCGGCTTGATAGCGCTCAAACCCTTGTTTCGGGCTTTGTCTTTGGCGGGTTTTAGCTGGCTTTTGTTGGGAGGGGTATTTTATACCGCCGGTGTCATTTTTTACATCTTTGATAAGAGGGTGCGTTATTTTCATGGTATCTGGCATCTATTCGTAATGGCGGGCAGTATCAGCCATTATTGTGCCGTTCTTTTTTATGTGGCTTGAGTAATGATAATATGACGTTAAATGAGCTTTTTGACATGCTCGATTTAAACAAAGATGGTGAACTTTCAAGATCGGAGCTTCACACCGCTGCGAAACGGTTGGGATGGCACTGGTACGAGTCTCCCCTTTTCGCTGTTTTTGATCTCCTTACCATTCTGAAACCTGTCCAAAGAATTGAATTCGCTGCTTTTATGAGAGAGATTGCAGAAGATCCTCTCGGCCCGTACGGCAAAGTCCTTCTCAATGCGCCGCATTTTTCGTCTCCGATTGGATCAAGGAACGCTCTGCCTTCGACACAGAAGCACGGAGAGGACAGTAACACCTTGAATAAACGGCAAGGGGTAACACCGGACAAGAATGTTTATGACAACGGAGTTTCACTTTTAGAAGATACCGCAGATATCAATGCCGCAAATGACTATCAGAGGCTTTTGGACAGTCTTAAGAGCTTTCACATTTCAGTTGATGATACTGCCGTGCTACTAATAGATCCGCAACGGTCCTTTACAAGCGGTGCCTGGATGCAATCTATCGGATCTCAAGCCGAAGTTGAGGTTAAGCCGATTCAGCTTGCGTTCAATAATTGTGCTCAATTTTTAAATGAAAACTATCGTCATATTGAAACTATGTTCAGCAGATGCCCGTTTCCGCCTGACAGTTACGGCTGGGATGATCAGTTGGCAGAAATAATCGACAGCAGACAGTTTTATTTTATTAAGCCTGGAAATAGTATTTTGTTTCCATCCACAAACGGGTTCCGGCAATGGATTGGGAGCTGTATCAATGACGGCAGAAAAACATTGGTTATGGGAGGGTGTACACTGAACAGCTGTCTTAGAGTATCTTCAATTGAGACACAAAATCTTTTCAATGGCGATAAGCTTCGAGTGGTTGTCGATCTGAATTTGTCCGGAGCGCGTACGAGCAATTTCATGCGTTCTTCAATGTATGGCGGATTGTCCGCTGTTGAATATGCTGTTCGCGAAATGACAGCGGCAGGTGTCACGGTGGTACGGCGTATAGAATGGAAATAAATCGATTGAGTAGAATCTGCTGATAATAAATGTCTGGACGTTATCCGGCGTATTATTGCCAGAAAACGATTGTGATGAACAATCTATGATTTTCAGAAGGAGAAAGCGATGGAGTTATTAAACAAGTATGGAAGTAACGTGATAATTTCTGCGGTAATATTTACTTTTATTTTTGTTTGTCCGTTTTGCCTTTCTGATATCCGCGCCCAGGCGAATTATCCCGAAACTATTTCGGTTTTACGTACCGCCTACCAGAATGAAATGACAGCCTTCCATGCCTACATCGCTTATGCCGAAAAGGCAGAATCGGAAGGTTATCCGAATATCGCTCAACTGTTTATGGCCATTGCAAATTCCGAGTCCATCCATGCCCGCAATTTTAAGAGGATCTTGACTGAATTAAAGGTCGATCTAAAAGACATACTGCCGCCTAAAATCACAGTATTAACTACTAAGGAAAACCTCAAATACCTGACAGAAAAAGAGATCAGGGAAATTGATCAAACTTACCCCTTACTGATTAAACGAATCAAATCGGAAAAACATGAAGCTGCCATTGATACTATGTCGTGGGCATGGAAATCAGAAGAACAGCATCGGGATCTTCTTAAGAAAATTCAATCGGGTACCGGCATCCTTTTTAGGGCCATGGCAAAAATAATCGAGATAACCCCTATGCGCTCCTTTGTTTGTCAGGTTTGTGGGTCAACGGTTCTTAAGTTACCCACCAAGGCATGCCCTATCTGCGGGAACCCGGTTTCAAACTATAAAGAAATGGGCAAGTAAAGCCTCATTAAAATATATTAACTCAGAGTGGAACCTCTGTGTCTGCTGGTGATCATGGGCGTTGAGCCTGTCGAAAAACTCTAAACCTGCGGTTTTAAGGTTCGTAAGCAGTTGATTTTATTACACGCGAAATGGACAAATTAGCCATTTTTCTACTTTTTCGACAGTCTCGTTCGGCAAAACGGGAGAAACGAGAAAGGAGATAAACATGTTTCAGAAACATAATGAAAGCGGGTATAGTCTTACCCTTCCGGGAATCGAACAAAAGACGCTGGTATATGGCGAGAGAACTTTGATGACGGAGTTCTTGCTGAAAAAGGGCAGCATACTGCCTCAACATTTCCATCCTCATGAACAGACCGGTTACTTAGTGAAAGGCCGAATTCGTCTTTTAATCGCTTCGGAAGAGTACGACGTAAAACAGGGCGATAGCTGGTGTATATCAAGCGGTGTAGAACACGGTGCCGAAATCGTTGAAGACGCAATCGCCATAGAAGTGTTTTCACCCGTAAGAGAGGACTATTTGCCAAAGCATGAAGAGGGAAAATAGATGACTCAACCAGCCAAATGACCGGAAACTGACAGCGTCGGCAATTTCCAATGGTTGAGTGCTTCATCTTTGAGATATCAATTTATTGAGAGAGAACAACTCATGGAAAAACGAAATTTAGGAACACAGGGACTTATTGCTTCCGCCCTGGGATTGGGATGCATGGGAATGTCCGATTTTTATGGAACAGCCGACGATAAAGAATCGATTGCCACTATTCATCGCGCCATAGACCTGGGAATCACCTTTCTCGATACCGCGGATATGTACGGGCCATATACAAATGAGCAACTGGTGGGCAAAGCTATCCGCGACCGACGCGATACAGTAATACTGGCAACCAAATTTGGCATCGTACGCAGTGGTGATCCGGCCTATCGTGGAGTTAACGGACGGCCCGAATATGTCAAAGAATCCTGTGAAGCTTCTCTTCGCCGCCTGGGTGTTGATCACATTGACCTTTACTATCAGCATCGCGTTGATCCCACTGTGCCAATTGAAGACACGGTTGGCGCTATGGCTGATTTATTAAAAGAAGGCAAAGTGTGCTATTTAGGGTTGTCGGAAGCCGGACCGCAAACAATTCGCCGCGCTCATATGATCCATCCGATTAGTGCCTTACAATCCGAATATTCACTATGGAGCCGTGATCCCGAAAACGAGATACTGGCGACCATACGTTAGGGATAGGCTTTGTGGCCTATAGTCCACTGGGGCGGGGATTCTTGACAGGGCGAATCAGACGTTTCGAGGATTTGGACCCGAATGATTATAGGAGGTTTTCCCCTCGTTTCCAGGGCGATAACTTTCAAAAGAACCTGAAACTCGTTGAGCGAGTAAGTGAAATGGCAAAAGCGAAAGGTGTCACACCTGGGCAACTTGCTCTCGCCTGGGTATTGGCACAAGGCAAAGATATTGTTCCCATCCCAGGCACGACGCGGCTTGGCCACCTGGAAGAAAATATTGCCGCTCTTCAGGTAAAACTCACAGACAATGATCTGTCTGACATCAGGGAGGTAATGCCTGAAGGTGCCATCAGCGGTAAACGATATCCCGAAAAGATGATGCAATTACTCAATTTATAGAAATAAAACAACAGTTTGAACTGAACAGCGAGTGCATTATTCTTCGAATTACTTTGTTCCCCGCTGCTTGCGGCGGGGTTAGCGAGCGAATAAAAAATGAATATTTTCCTTACCCCGATAAATGGGATAAGTCCCGCTAAAGGGGATAAATCCCACTAAAGGGGATAAATGCGTTAACGAAATTATTTTCTGACAGAAAATAATTCCTAACTTACTAAACAGTCGGAGATTCCCTGATAGTAGGATGCGGGGAGAGATGGAAAGCGAGCCTATTCTATTTACAGCAGGATAAGAAAATGTTCTTTTTATTCGTCTTAACCATCTGGGCGGCAGTATTAACCCACATATTCTACAGAACCCAGGTACTCGTTGACCTTCGAGGGCGGCCTCTTGCAGTGTTCGGCACGGCGCTCTACCTCGCGGGGTTCGCTTATGTTCCCACTCGAATAATGATCGCCAGGAACATAGCCGAAGATTTAGCCCCGGCTCTGGAATACACGGCTGTGTTGTTCATTGGCGTCGCTGCGATCCTGTGGACGCTGCTGTTCGTTTTCGAGATTGTAGCAGCAACTGTATGGCTGGCAACACGTTGGCGTGTTCGGAACGCATCGGTGCGGACGCGGCGCATAATGGCGGCGGTGTTGTGGAGCGCGGCGGGGGTACTAAGCGTTATAGGATGCATGATAGCATCCTCTACCCCGTCGGTAACCAGGCTGCAGGTTACGGTTCCCGGCGCGGAGGCGAAGAGATTTGTATTGATTTGTGATTCTCATCTTGGTGCGATTTCCTCCGAGAAACAGTGGCGCCGAACCTTGAAGGCGACACGTGAACTGGAACCGAACGCGGTTTTGATTCCTGGGGATTTGGTCGATGACCACAGCCGTTACACCGAACCGCAGGTAGCATTAATTCGCGAGGTTTTCCCCGAAATGCCGGTTTACATTACGACCGGCAACCACGAGTTCTACTCCGGGGCGGAGCAATTCAAAAAACTTTGTGAGCGGCTGCAGTTCCGGTTGCTGCGCCAGGAGGTTGAAACACTTTCTCTGGGGCTTTCAATTGCGGGTGTTGACGACAAGCATTTTATTCCGGCACATACGGCAGTCGAAGAAATCCGGCCCAAGATCAAGGGAGCAGGAATCTTCTTGTCGCACCGTCCGGAGATTGCACGTCTTCTGAGTAACAGACCGATGACTCTGGTTTTAGCGGGGCACACGCACGGCGGTCAGAGCCTGCCGATGGTTTTTCTCGTGGGTCTTGGAAATGGCGGGTTTAAGGCGGGCTACTACAAGGTCGGCGATGCAGACCTGTATGTGTCGAGAGGGACCGGTGTGTGGGGACCGCCGATGCGGCTGCTTGCGTCACCTGAACTTGTGCTGATTGAAGTACGACCGGGCCTGCGATTTGAAGTGAAATGCAGTTCTATGTGAGATTTACTGAAACCCTGGCAGGTTCGATAAGGTAGCAATAAAGAAAAATATTATATATAATATGCTATTATCCGCATGTTGCATGTTAAAGGCGGCACACGCTGCACGCCGTCTCAACGAGGAGGCAAAAAATGAAAAAGCTGCTTACCATATTTATCTTGTTGATTGTCCTGTGTATTGGGGCAGCCGAAAACCAATCGGTAAACGTCTTGCAGGCAGGCGAGACAAAAGAATTCAAACAGGCATTAACATTGCGAGAAGTTGTCAACGGCGCCGTGGGACCCTTTGATTCCTATTGCGACGGCTATGGAAATCCGGGATCAAGCGGGCTGGGATACATCTCCGTGCTGAAGCTGGAGACGGGAAAGGTTCGAGCGGATATGGATAAAGTCCTTGAAGGAATTGTTTCTTATGATAGAGCCGAAACTCTGGGTACTTACGTCGGCCAAATCAATATGATTACGGCATCATCCTTTAACGGTCTGAACGGTGCGGTCTGGGGATACCACATCGCCAAAGAAGAATCTATTGCGAATGGTTCTCTGAAGCCTTTGTTTATGAAAAAACGTGGTGACGGTATGAAAATACCGGTATATTCTGTCGAACCATTATTAGATGCCGGAAAGCGCCTTTTTGGGACAAACAGCGTAAGACGGTTTCCCATTCTTCCCGGGGCGCATGTGAAGTGCGCGGTTAAATCGAACACTGTAAAGGGACCTAATTCAATCTGGTGCGCAATCGCTCTGGCCATAGCCGAAGACCGGGAAAAAGATTCCAATCTCTTTATCGAAGATGCCGGCGATTCGATTCCCGCTGAAAGCGGAGAAGCTCGCAGGGCCTACCTGGACCGTCTTATGGAAAACATTGCGGAAAGCGTGGTCCGGTGCGGTGATGATTCCGATGTGAAATACAGGGCAATATTTGTCGGATACAAAACACAATGGATTCCGGAAGGATATGTTGGATGTGCCCTGACGTGTGCGCCATACGTTGTACTGGCAAAAGATGCCGTGCCTCCCGGAGGAACTCCGGACAAATTACTGGACATGACGTTGGTGGAATGGGAGAAAGCGGTTGGGCTTTCTAAATGAAATAACCTTGACCGTTTTTGTTATCAGCTATATCCTCCCGGTGGTGGACGCTATCCTGTAAAAATAGACATGGAGGATCGATGATGATAGATTCCGCAATGGCAGAAAAGATAGATTCAGTTCAAAAAAGAGTTTTCCCACCTTGTCATCGAACTGAACAGCGAGTGCATTCCCCGCAGCTTGTTGCGGGGTTAGCGAGCGAATAAAATCAGCAATTTTCCTTAACAGTAGGAGATTATCCGCAGCTTGCTGCGGGGAGATTCAATTTGTCTGAGGTATAATTGATAGAAATGGTAAAAGTGCGATCCCAGGATATTCCAAGACAGTAAGAGGTACTTTATGAAAATCTTTATTTGGCGGCACAGCAAGAGATTCTCCAGTTGGTCCATGTTCGATGAACCCCACGTTTACAAAGATAACTATATCGAGGCAGAAGTTATAATACTGGCGAATTCCAAAGACGAAGCCCTGGAATTGCTGAAAAACGATGATAAGTGGGATATTGAAGAATTGAAGAGAATAGAACCGAAGGTTGTTTTATTGGACCAGCCTGCTGTAGTTGATCAGCTTATTGATTTTATATAGAAAGTAAGCTGATACCGGCTGAAATCTGTCGCTTCGGGAAGGCGAGAAAGGGGAGGCTACTATGCCATACGTAAATATTAAGATAACGGACGAAGGTGTTACACAAAAGCAGAAAGCTCAGCTTATTCAGGGAGCAACCAGATTACTCTCGGATATCTTGGGGAAAAATCCTCAAACTACAGTAGTTGTCATTGATGAAGTAAAAACCGACAATTGGGGGATTGGCGGGGAAACTGTCACAGTGAGGCGACAACGAGAGTAGCAATATCTTTATATTTTGTCATTGAAAGGAGATCTTCGGATGAAACTTCAAGAAAACATTAAGGAGATGTTTCCGGAAAAGAAAGATATACCAGCCGAATTTAATTTTGAAACACCTTATGATCAAAAAGAATATCTGATCGATGGAGACTTGCATTACTGGGATGGCCCGATGCGGGAAGTTTTTTCTCCGGTTTGCATTAAAACGTCGTCAGGGCTATCCCGGAAATTGATAGGCCGATACCCGCTTTTAACGGAAGAGATCGCGGAGGAAGCGCTTGATTCCGCAGTAAAAGCTTACGATAACGGAAGAGGGCTCTGGCCTACAATGTCCACAGGAGAAAGAATCGAGCATATTGAAGAATTTGCATACCGGATGAAGCAGAAGAAAGCCGAGGTTGTTAACCTGTTAATGTGGGAGATCGGGAAATCTTACAAGGATTCTGAAAAGGAATTTGACAGAACGGTTGACTATATACGGGATACCATTGATGCATTAAAGGACTTGGATCGCACTTCCTCCAGGTTTCAGATTGAACAGGGGATTTTTGCACAGATCCGCAGAGCCCCCATGGGTGTTGTCCTGTGTATGGGGCCTTTTAATTATCCCCTGAATGAAACCTTCACCACATTTATTCCCGCTCTAATAATGGGGAATACGGTAATTTTTAAACCTCCGAAATTGGGTGTGTTGCTTCATCGACCGCTGCTGGAGGCATTTCAGGAATCGTTTCCAAAGGGGGTTGTAAACACTGTTTATGGTGATTCCCGCAGTGTTATTGCTCCATTGATGTCTTCCGGCAAAATAAATGTTTTAGCGTTTATTGGGACAAGCAAGGTAGCAGATATATTAAGAAAACAGCATCCAAAACCCCACCGGCTGCGTTGTGTTCTCGGGTTGGAGGCAAAAAATGCAGGTATTGTTCTTCCGGATGCCGATCTGGAATTGGCTATCAAGGAGTGTGTTTTGGGAAGCCTCTCATATAATGGACAGCGTTGCACTGCGCTTAAGATATTATTTGTACATTCCGGGCTGGTAGATTCATTTCTTGATAAATTTATAGAAGAGATTGGAACGTTAAGATTCGGTATGCCGTGGGAAGATAACGTTAATATAACGCCTCTGCCGGAACCCGATAAGACGAAATATTTAACAGAACTGATTGAAGATGCCACCCGTTTAGGGGCCAGGGTCGTTAATGAAGGGGGCGGCACTGTAAATGAAACATTTTTCTATCCGGCGGTTTTGTATCCCGTAAATCTCGGGATGAGAGTTTGCTGGGAAGAGCAATTTGGGCCGGTTATTCCGGTTATTCCTTTTGATGATATTGAGGAGCCGATAAAATATATTATTGACTCAAATTATGGACAGCAGGTGAGCATTTTCGGCAGGGATCACGAAACGATAGCACACCTTATCGATCCCTTGGTCAATCAGGTATGCAGAGTCAATATTAACAGCCAGTGTCAACGAGGTCCTGACAAGTTTCCGTTCACCGGCAGAAAAGATTCTGCAGAAGGCACTCTTTCTGTGTCGGATGCATTGCGGGTATTTTCAATCAGAACACTGGTGGCAGCAAAAGGAGTAGACATTAATCAAAAAATTATTACAAATATTGTACGGGAACGTAAATCAAATTTCCTTTCGACCGATTTTATCTTTTAATGAAAGGTGACCGGAAGCGCAACCGCAAGTCCCGCCTTGCCTGCCTGTGCCGGACACGGCAGACAGGTGGGCGGGGTATAGTGTGGGGTAAGACAAAACAAGCAAAACGAAAGGGGTTACTTCTCTCGCAACCCCTTGTAATATTTTGGTAGCGGGGGCTGAAGGGAATTCCCATAGTATCTTTCAGGTCATTCTTGAGGCTTGGTCGGGTGGTTCGGAAAAAAACAGCTTGCTTTATTGTGGATATGGAGTAGAAGGTAATTTTCGTTGTAGGGTATTATCTTTTTTATTATGAGAGACTGCTATATCAAACCGCGCAATCCTCTTGTATAGGATTATGCGGTTTTTTTATTGAGCAGGAAGATGGAGCGGATATTTTTGTCCATTATTCTGCAATTCAAACTGATAGATACAAATCTCTTGACGAAGGTGCATCTGTTAGTTTTGAAGTTGTTGAAGGGAAGAAATGCCCTGCTGCAACTAATGTGGTTAAGTTTTAAATAATTTTCAATATGGTATTTCGAATGCCCCGCACATTGCAGGACATTTTTTTAATTGGCCTGCACTTTTGTGCAATTCCCAACTCACCCCTTAGATAGAAAGAACAAACATTATGAATACATTTGCAGGTATTGGCATTAACGACGACATCCTTAAAGGACTAACATCCTTAGGATTTCAAGAACCAACCCCGGTTCAGGCACAGGTCATTCCATTAGTGCTGGAACGACAAGTAGATCTGGTAGGCCTGGCGCAAACCGGAACAGGCAAAACAGCAGCGTTTGGCGTTCCATTGATTCAGATGACAAACACAAAAAACAGGCAAACGCAAGGATTAGTTCTGTGTCCTACGCGGGAGCTTTGCGTGCAAGTAGCCAGAGATTTGGAAGCTTTTTCCCGGCATGTTGAGGGATTAAGAATATTAGCAGTTTACGGTGGCGCAAGTATTGAGCAGCAGATTAAATCCCTGCGTAAAGGTGTCCAGCTTATTGTTGCAACTCCGGGCCGCTTAAATGACTTAATCAGGCGCGGTAAGGTTGACATATCCGGTGTGCGTTATGTTGTGCTTGATGAAGCTGATGAAATGCTGCAAATGGGTTTTCAGGATGAATTAAACGCCATCTTGGCCCAGACACCCTCAGAAAAAAATACATTGTTGTTTTCGGCAACGATGTCGAAAGAAGTTGCAGCTATAGCCAGTAAGTATATGTCTGATCCTGTTGAGATTACAATCGGTAAACGCAATGCAGGCGCAGAAAATGTGAGTCATGAATATTACATGGTTCATGCCAGGGAGCGCTATATTGCTTTGAAGCGAATCGTAGACAATTGTCCCAATATTTATTCAATTATTTTTTGCCGTACTCGGCAGGAGACCAATGAAGTAGTCAATAAATTGATTCAGGACGGGCATAACGCCGATGCTTTGCATGGAGATTTGTCCCAGGCCCAGCGCGATCAAGTGATGAAGAAATTCCGCTGCAAGAATCTGCAAATACTTGTGGCAACCGATGTTGCTGCTCGTGGCCTGGATGTTAATGACCTGACCCATGTGATCAATTACAATCTTCCTGACGATCTTGGCAATTATACCCATAGAAGCGGCCGTACCGGCCGGGCTGGACGTACTGGAACGTCGGTTGCTATCGTTCATATGAAGGAACGATTTAAGATCAGCGAAATTGAGAAGAATATCAAAAAGAAGTTTAAACAGTGCCGTATTCCTTCAGGTGTGGAGATTTGTAAAAAGCAGCTGGTTAGCCTGGTTGATGTCGTTAAGAAAGTTGAGGTGGACTACGACCAGATTGATCCACTGTATGCAGAAATTTCAGAAAAGCTTGGATCCCTGGATCGCGAAGAGCTTATCAAGAGATTTGTTTCTTTGGAGTTTAATCGATTCCTGGAATATTACAAAAATGCTCCTGATCTCAATGTAAGTGATGGGGCGAAAAAACGGCAGGGTACAAGAGAAGGGCAGGGTACAAGAGAACGACAGGGTGGGGAGTCTGCTAACAATTCAAACCGCAAGCAGAAGTTTGCCCGTTTTTTTCTTAATGTTGGCCGGCGTGACGGGATTATACCCCAGGGTCTGATTGGAAAGATTAATGGTGCTCCTGGTGTTGGGCGCATTAAATTAGGAAAGATTGAAATTATGCGGAACACGGCTCTGCTTGAAGCAGACAGCAGATTTACACCCCAAATACTTGACGCTTTTCAGCATATTAAAATCAATGGCAAAACAGTTTCCATTGAGGTTGCCCGAGGCAATAACGGCACAAGTCGGCCCAAACATGACGGAATACGCCACCGTAAAGGACGCAACTTAACTGCGTAGAGAGTGTAGCGTTAAAAGCCAACAAATTTATTAATGTTGTGGAGACTGGCAACGCATACAGTTGCAGCAAATCGTGGTGCAGCAAAAAATCTAAGGAGAGTGATAATGGAAATTTATGTTGGACAACTGCCTCACAATGTAAACGAAAGTGAATTAAAAGAACTCCTCTCAGGGTTTGGTGAGATTGCCAGTGTCAAGTTGATCATGGATTCCGATTCAGGAAGATCAAAAGGCTTTGCTTTTATCGATATGCCGAACAATTCAGAAGCAGATGCAGCGATAAAAGCCTTGAATAAAAGCATGTTCAAGGGAAAAGAGATCAAAGTAAACCAGGTGCAGCAAACGCGTCGCGAGAAACGTTCGAAGCGTCGTTCTCGATATTAGGCTGATTTGCCTGAGTCGACCATTGCAGTGACCCCGCATTCTGCGGGATATTTTTTTAGCGCAGTATCTTTTGCGCCCAACACAAAGCATTTATAAGGACACAACTATGATAACCGCATCTAATATTTCTCTCTCTTATGGCAAAAGGGTCATCTTCCAGGACGTCAATATCAAGTTCACCCCTGGCAACTGCTACGGCCTGATCGGGGCGAACGGCGCCGGAAAATCCACTTTTCTGAAGATCCTGGCAGGTCATCTTGAGCCTGATCAGGGCGAGATTACCAAGGGGCGCGGAGAGCGCATCGCGGTGCTCAGCCAAGACCAGTTCGCCTTTGACGAGCACACCGTTTTCAATACCGTGATCCTAGGCCATAAGAAGCTCTACAAGGTGATGGCCGAGCGTGAGGCCCTCTATTCCAAAGCTGATTTTACCGAGGAAGACGGCATCCGGTCCGGAGAGCTGGAAGCCAAGTTCGGTGAAATGAACGGCTATGAGGCAGAGGCAGAGGCCGCGGTGCTGTTAAACGGCCTCGGCATCCCGGAAGAGATGCGTCAGAAAAAGATGAAGGAGCTTGACGGCAGCGATAAGGTGCGGGTGCTGCTGGCCCAGGCCCTGTTCGGCAATCCCGATATCCTGCTTCTGGACGAGCCCTCCAACCAGTTGGACATGAAGACCATCATCTGGGTGGAGGAATTTCTCTCTCGATTCCAGAACACGGTGATCATCGTCTCCCATGACCGCCATTTCCTGAACTAGGTCTGCACCCATGTGGCGGATATCGATTATGGCAAAATCCAGGTCTATGCCGGCAACTATGACTTCTGGTATCAGGCCAGCCAGCTTAATTTCCGCCAGAAGGAAGCCGAGGGCAAGAAGACCAGGGCCAAGGCGGATGAGCTCAAGGAATTCATCCGGCGCTTCAGTTCCAACGCCTCCAAGGCCAAGCAGGCCACCTCACGGAAGAAGCTGCTTGAGAAACTCACTATTGAGAACATGCCAATTTCCTCCCGAAAATATCCCTACATCGTCTTCAAGCCGGAACGGCCCTGTGGTGACATAGTTCTGGAGATCAAAGGTCTTTCCAAAGAGATCGACGGGGTTTCCATGTTTGAGGATCTCACCCTCACTGTCAACAAGGGCGACAAGATAGCCTTCGTCGGGGCTAACAGCCTTATAAAAACCACCCTGTTCCAGATTCTGGCCGGGGAGCTTACGCCGGACAAAGGAAGCTTCCGCTGGGGAGTGACCATCCGCAACGCCTATTTCCCGAAAGAGAATAATGCGTATTTCAATAATGAGGAGTTTGATCTTGTCGGCTGGCTGCGCCAGTTTGCACCTCCTCAGGAGAATGAAAGTTTTGTCCGGGGGTTCCTGGGCAAAATGCTTTTTTCCGGAGAGGAGGCGATGAAAAAGACCTCTGTTCTCTCCGGTGGCGAACGGGTGCGCTGCATGCTCTCCAAGATGATGCTCTCCGACGCCAACGTCCTCATTCTGGATGAGCCCACCAACCATCTCGACCTTGAGTCAATTACCTCTTTGAATAACGCCCTGATGGCCTTTCCGGAGGTGGCGCTCTTTACTTCCCATGACCATCAGTTTGTATCCACCGTGGCAAACAGAATTGTCGAATTCACTCCGGACGGCATCATCGACGTGATGCAGGACTTTGACGAGTACCTGGCAATGAAAGAAGCGAGTCTGTCCAGTGAAAACAATTACCTGGACAGGCAGGCAGCTATGTGAGTCTGAAGGATAAGGGCTGAAAGCTAAAGGCTCAGATTTACAATCAGAGGAGTTTAAAAATGGGAAAGTCCATGTACAACTTTGGCAACCGGGCGAAAGAAAAAGCAAGACAGCAGAAACAAATGGATAAGGTTGCAAAGCGCAGAATGGCTAAGCAGCAGAAGGCTAATATAAAAGCGAGCACTCCGAACGCAGGCTCAGATATAGCTGAACCGGGACTGGTGGAGGAGATCGTTAAAAGCATAGCATAAGGGAGTCGCTATATACATAATCTTAATTCGACTGTATTATGCTTATAATGACCTCACAAGGTGGAGATGAATGTTTGTTTTTGTTTCCAGGATTGTGAACTTGAAGGTGAGTTGAAATGGCTGAAGATCTTTTTAGTATGAACAAAGACTTAACAGAGACATTAACACCCGATTTATGTGCGAGTAGAATATTTGAGATAAGCGGCATAAAGTTTGATCCTGATGCTGCCGCTGACCTATGGCCGAGAATTTTGCAGCATAAATGGCTCATGTCTGAAAAGCTTGGTCGGGATGTTGGCTTGCGGGTCGCATGCACCGATTTTCTCGAAAATGTAGAGCAGGCAAGCGAGGAATACCTGTCCTATAAACGGAAGGACATCTTGAATGAGATGGGGGCTCAGACCTGCAGAAAAGAATTATGGGATATCATCTCCGATTCGCAGCCTCCAAAACAGTTAGTTCAGAGGAAAATCATACTTCCGTTGACAGAGCGAGATCTTTCGAAAAAGCATGGGGTTGTTCCTCCCAAGACTGTTATTTTTTTTGGACCTCCCGGTACGGGGAAAACTCATTTTGCCAGAGCAATAGCCGGGGTCCTTTCCTGGTGGTTCATTGAAATTGCTCCAAGCATGCTGATGGTTGACGGAACCGAAAGGGTGGGCGCTAATCTGCGTATGGTAATGGAAAAGGCACGAAAGCTGGAGGAAGCTGTCATCTTTATCGATGAGTTTGAAGAGATTGCAGGCAGTCGTGACGAGGCAAGCCGAATTGATAAGTCTATTACAAATGAATTTCTTAAGCAGGTGCCGCTGCTTAAAAACCAGGGAAACAAGATACTCTTCATTTGCGCTACGAATTATATCAGGCAACTCGATGTCGCACTGCTTCGCCCGGGAAGATTTGATTGTATTATTCCTGTTGGTGGTTTAAACGAAGGTGAGAGAAAAACTATTCTGGGACACTACCTCTCCAAGCTTCATACAGGGGAGATCGATCTTGAGCGTATCGTAAAGATGACATCTCAATTTACACCGGCTGATATGGAGTATCTCTTCCAGCAAGTTGCGCAGTTTGCCTTTGAACAGGAACTTGCCACGAAGCGTGATTATTGGGTATCTACGGAAACTATTTTTGAGATTATGCCAAAAATCCGTCCGTCTCTGACTGACGAAATCATCGAAGAGTTTGAAAAAGACAGTATCACCTATTCCCGCGTGTAGAAGAAGTGTCTGCCGCACCATAATTTTCATGAAAGCGATAAGTGAGATCAAAATCAGGATATATGATTTCAAAGTCACATGTCCAGTAACCGGACCGGTTCATTTATCCATCTTACACACTCATGCACATCTTCCTGAAGGCAATAAAAAGCTATAGAATCAGATTATGTTACGTATAGCAAATACAAGTCTTCACGTAAGCTGATCGAGCCAGATCATTGAATGCGGTTTGAAAGGTGCAGGACTGAACCGTTTATTTTTCCGCTTAAGGGAAAAGTGCATGCCTTCCTGAAAGCATTAACCTGAAGATTTATCAATATACGCGCTCTTTCAATCCGAAATCAATGGCGAATCAAAAAAGAAATCCTTACACTTTTTATAATTGACTATGGAGTTATGATATGAGATTCATGTTCGGAAAGAAGTTCTCCGATTAAATTGAAAAGTTAAGAATAATTTTTGGAGCAGCCGTATGAGCAGTGCGGGATTTTTCATAACTCTGTTTGATAGGGACACATTAAAGCTCTATTTAAACAAAGGAGTATATGGTTTTCATATGCCCCCGGTTTATAATGCGGTCCCTAATAGGAGTAAGCACTATGCCGCACTAGCCGATTACGGATGTTCAAGGAGCGATACTCACATTTTTTTCTTTCTAAAAAGAGAAATTATCTATGGTGGGCAAATCATTGGTAGTAAAAAATATGGCTCCTTTTATTTAAATGGCTCCTATTCTCCATTGTGCCGAAAGGCTAATGCTACTTTGTTTTGGAATGAATCTAATAGGGAGTGTTATTTAAGTACTGCTCGAAAAGGAATATTTACTCGACCTAATGTAAAGAAAGAGAATAGGGATAGCGAAAATAAGGATAGCGAGGTATGTCAGCCATACATTTTAATGTTTAAAGATAGATTGGGATTCTCTGGTAATACAATTTCATCTGATCAATTATATTTCAATATTGGCAAATATCCGTTCCCTTTGCCGACTAACAGCATTTCAGGTATGGGCTTCTGTACAATGACCCCTTTTGAAACTAACACGGCTCTTGAATTATTGAAGAAAGAAAGTATAAAGAAATACGAATTTAGCAAATATGATGAAGCGAAAATTTTGAAAACTCCAACTCCATATAACCCAAAATACGATGTGAAAAAGATACAAGAAGTTGTCAGTGAATCACATATGGAGGCTTCGGTGCTTTCAAATCCTTACTTGCTAAATGAAAATCTGAGGCCAGATAGCGAAACTACTCTTTGTAGGCAGGTACCCGTTTCGCCATTTAAGCCTTTCCAAATGGATAGAGCCGATATTTGTTATTACAAAGAGTCCTTTTATGATGGTGCCTTGCCTTATATGGTTATAGAGTTGAAAAACAAAAAAGCAGGAAAAGCAGAATGCGAACAAGTCCAAAGATACCTGAAATGGTTGAATAAATGTGCTCCTGATGACAGTAAAAATATAAATATATATTTGCTTGCCCCGGATTTTAAACGAACTGCAGAGATTTCCCCTGAGTTTGAAAAACAAATTCATCTAGAAAAAATCTAAAACACTTGACCTGGCTGGTATAATGGTATAAATATACCAGAACAATGAACTCTCCCCGCAGCAGAGCTACGAGGAATTCTTTTGATTAAAATGAAAAACAAACAGATACATATAAGATTAACAGAGGAAGAGCATAAATTGCTCCGCATTATTTGCATTCATAAAGGGGTGTCCATTCAGGATTTAACGCATAATCTTATAAAAGATTTTTTAAATGAAAACAAAAAACATTTATCATCATTAATCAAAATAGGTGAAAAGTAATCCTGAGATGAAGCCCTGTTTGGTCTCATAAAAAACTTGTCCGTATATGGGAGAAATCAAAAGTTGGAAGCATACTACAAAGAAATAGGAATAAGGATTTTTCATGGTGATGTGATTGAAGTATTAGGCGCGCTACCAGAGGAAAGTATCGATTTAATTTTCGCAGATCCACCTTACAATCTATCAAATGATGGTTTTACCTGTCACGCGGGAAAAAGAGTAAGCGTAAATAAAGGTAAATGGGATAAAAGCAAGGGAATAGAAGAGGATTTCAATTTTCATTACAGTTGGATGGAAGCATGCAAGCGAGTTTTAAAGCCAAGTGGTTCATTATTCATCTCTGGTACTTACCATTCCATATATGCTTGTGGCTTTGCTCTTCAAAAGCAAGGCTGGCATATGATTAACGATATTTGTTGGTATAAACCTAATGCGGCACCCAATCTTTCTTGCAGAATGTTTACAGCAAGTCACGAAACTCTAATCTGGGTAAGAAAGAATAAAAAATCAAAACATACATTCAATTATGATGAGATGAAAAATGGTAAATGGAGTGATGATTTCATAAAAAAACCCGGGAAACAGATGAGAAGTATATGGGCAATAAATACTCCTAAAAATGGAGAAAAAAAGCATGGCAAGCATCCTACCCAAAAACCCGAAGCCCTCTTAGAGCGTATCATTTTAGCTAGCAGTAATGAGGGCGATATTGTACTTGACCCATTTTGTGGAAGTGCAACAACAGGAGTTGCAGCATTAAGACATAATCGAAAATTTGTAGGGATAGATTTAGAACAAGAATTTTTAGACGCGCTTGCAATTCCAAGAATCAAAGATGAGCTGGCACGGAGAGAGCTACCCTTGTTTCAATCTAAAGCTCGAATTAAGGAAGAACCGGTTGAATATGGTTTACTACCATAGTTTAGGAGAAGTTAGTAATGGAAAGAAAAGAAGCAATTAAGAAATTACAACGACTTATTGGCAAAGAACTTCACGAATTAGCCAATGAATTCGGAGTTACTATATATCGAAATGGTAGAGTAAATAAAGGATGGGCTGGGCATGTATTTGAAAGGTTTTTAGAACTGCCAATTAATTCAGCCCAAGCACCAAATTTTGGTTCATGGGAACTGAAGTCAATCCCACTAAAGTACAAGAAGAATGGAGAACTCACTTTTAAAGAAACAATGGCTATTACTATGATCGATCCAGTTAATGTACGTCAAAAGGAATTTGAAGATAGCCATTTATTGACAAAGCTCAAAAAAGCCATAGTTATTGCCAGGATAGTCGGAGATACTGTAGATGAGCCCAGCTATATTCATTCTATTGTTGAGTTTGATTTGCAAGGTGAATTATATGATGCCGTAAAAGCTGATTATGACTTTGTTAGAAATGTTTTGTTTGACCCACAAAAAGGATTCGACGCCTTAACTGGGAAAATGGGTTACTACATTCAGCCAAGGACCAAGGGTGCAGGTCATGGATCAACATCCAGAGCTTTTTACGCAAGACCAAGATTCTTAAAAGAATTTATCAAAATATGATTATGCCAAGTCATTCAAATGGAATTCCTGATTTGGAAGATTTCTACCAGTAATAATCGATTTTTTCCTGAAACGATTTTAACCCTTAGTAGGTGGCGTCAATAACTGGCACATTTTATTTTTTCTTTGATCACTTCTGCGCATTACCAATCGAAAGCTGCTACATAAAAGTATTTTCCCAAAAACACGACTTCAATAAATAATCGATATCTTTTAGGCAAGGGCGAGGTCATTGATAAGTAGTTGAAGAACTAAACCGCTGCGCGGTGGTTCTTATTAGCCCACCTTTGTATGGCCAGGACAAACTATTCTCTTATTCCATTCAATCCGGATTTTCATTAGCGCTTGTTGATCAATCGTAATTTCAATACAATTTCTTTTGTCGTACCGTCTGTACAAGCCGACGGATATCAAAATCAAAGGAGATTGTATTATGAAAAAGTTGAGAGATCAGATGCTTGTAGACCTTCAGTTGAGCGGAGCCAAACCAAATACGCAGAGAAGTTACCTGAGAGAAGTGGACAACCTGGCAAAATATTTTAACAGGTCACCGGAAGAACTGGGAGAAGCTGAACTCAAGGAGTACATGCTTTACCTCATAAAGGAAAGGCATTTGTCCGAGGGGACATTCCGGTTTTATGTTGCT
>Ga0268277_1000565_pt1 | contig 29028 bp, 22 predicted proteins | sample saktaG_5_FD_190132 | JGI IMG/M metagenome (GOLD analysis project Ga0268277, IMG submission 190132) | Saline water microbial communities from Sakinaw Lake, British Columbia, Canada - sak_2010_1_5_50m | ecosystem: Environmental > Aquatic > Non-marine Saline and Alkaline > Saline ... | reverse complement strand
TTCCGCTAGCATTTGCATGGTATTAACTGAGTTAGTTTTTACTAACTCCAGCCAACCACCAACCGATTCATTTTGCAACATGTTTTAAGTGCCTCATACTGTAAAGTATACCAGTGGCCAGTGCAAGACTTGACACCTTTAATAAAAAAGATTAAGATGTAATTACATTGGGCTCATCTGATCAATGGGCCGTAAATAAGAAGTGGCCACTTTACTCTAAGGAAAATCAAATATCCAATTTTCGGTTATTTTTAGTACCGAAATTTTTTGTTTTTACCCAGTTAAAAATTTGCGATGTAGTATCATCGCGACGAAAGTTCAGCTGAACTTTCGTCGCCAATGTTTTCTAAGACAACAACAAATTATAAAAAACGCACATTTGCCCCGGCAAATTTCTAACGGGGTTTGTAAATATTCTTAACCTGTAGGGTCGAACTCTCTCTACAACATAATTTTTAATGGCAGAAATTATAAGTAAGGTAAAAAACTTTTCAAAATCTAAACTCTCTTTCTCAACTCCCCACCTTTTGACGATGCAAAAGGAAACATGGGAAGATTTTTGGAAAGTGAGGGTAAAAGAACTATTAGAAGAAATTTCTCCAATCAGAGATTATACCGGCAAAGAATTTGAGCTCTGGTTCCAGGATTATAAACTCTCAAAACCGAATTATAAAAATGGCCTAGAAGCCAAAAAAAATAACGACTCTCTAGAATCCTCTTTAAGGGTCAAAATAAAACTCGTAAATCTAAAAACAAAAGAAGTTAAAGAGCAGGAAGTATATCTTGCTGATTTTCCCGTTATGACAGAAAGGGGCACTTTTGTTGTAAATGGAGTTGAAAGGGTTGTTGTGTCCCAGCTTATCAGATCTCCCGGAGCCTTTTTTACAATGAGGTCATCGAAGGGCAGAAATTATTTCGGTTCTAAAATAATCCCCAACAGGGGCGCATGGCTGGAATTTGAAACAGAAGAGTCCGGATTTATCGGAGTTAAAATTAACAGAAAGAGAAAAGTTCCTGCCACTACTTTGCTTATGGCTTTGGGTTTGGACGGAATTGAAAAAGTTGAGAAAGCATTTAAAGATACAGATACAGGAGAAATAAAATATATAAAAGAAACGCTCAAAAGGGACACCTGCAAAGACCAGAAAGAAGCGCTGGTTGAAGTATATAGAAGACTGAGGCCGGGAGACTTGGTAACGCCGGATACCGCGCAGGATTTGATTTTTAATATGTTTTTTAATTTTGACAGGTATGACTTGTCAAAGGTTGGAAGATGGAAAACATGGTTAAGATTGCCCAATTTGGCTCCAAAAGATTTAAACAGAGAAATTGCAAAAGAAGACAGGATATTAAAAATAGAAGACATAGTCGAGGTTGTTAAAGAGGTTATCAGGATGAATAACGATCCGATGGCAAAAGCAGACCAGGTTGACCATTTGGGGAATAGAAGAGTGAGGACGCTCTCTGAGCTTTTGCAGAACAGGCTGAGAGTTGGAATGATGAGAATGGAAAGAATTATTAAAGATAAAATGTCTACCCTAGAAGCCGGGACAGTAACTCCAATACAATTGATAAATCCAAGGCCGTTAATAGCCGTTGTGAAAGAGTTTTATACTTCTTCAACATTTTCTCAGTTTATGGATAACGAAAATCCATTGGCTGAACTAGAGCACAAGAGAAGATTAACGACAACGGGACCGGGAGGATTGACCAGAGAAAGAGCGGGTTTTGAAGTTAGAGACGTGCAACCTTCTCACTATGGCAGAATTTGTCCTATTGAAACTCCCGAAGGTCCTAATGTCGGATTGGTTGGACACTTGGCCTCTTTTGCCAGAATCAACCCGTACGGTTTTATTGAAGCTCCATATTTTAAAGTAAAAAACGGGAAAGTGTCTGACGAAATAGAATATCTTTCAGCCCAGGAAGAGGAAAGGCACAATATAGCTCCAGCTTCGGTTCCTTTGTCGGATTCGTTAAGAATTCTTCCCGAAGTTGAGCCAAACAAAGTTGAGGCGAGGGTAAAGGGCGAACCGGCTGAAGTTGAAATTAACAGTATTGATTATATAGATGTTTCTTCAAAACAATTTATTTCAGTTGCCACTTCTTTAATTCCGTTTTTAAATCACGATGACGCTTCCAGAGCGCTTATGGGTTCCAATATGCAACGACAAGCTGTTCCGTTGATAAGGCCGGAAGCTCCTTTAGTTGGAACGGGAACCGAAAGAAATGTTGCCAGAGATTCCGGCCAAGTAGTGCTTGCTGAAGGAAATGGAGTTGTAACAGAAGCAGATGCTCAGCATATCAAGGTTGAGTATGATTTTTCGGGGAAAAAGCAGGAAGAAAATTATGAATTGCAGACATTTGTCAGAACCAACCAATATTCTTGCTTTCATCAAAGGCCGATAGTTACAAAGGGTGAAAAAATTAAAAAAGGAGATGTGCTGGCCGATGGCGCGGCAATTTCCCAGGGCCGGTTGGCTTTGGGCAGAAATATTTTAGTTTGCTTTTTGCCCTTGAGGGGAGGAGGTTTTGAAGACTCAATTACTATTTCAGAAAAATTAGTCAAAGAAGACGAGTTCACTTCTATACATATAGAAGATTTCACTTGTGATGTCCGTGAAACAAAACTTGGGCCCGAAGTTACAACTTCGGATATTCCAAATGTTGGAGAAGAAAAATTAAAAGATTTGGACGAAGAGGGAATTGTAAGAGTTGGAGCTGAAGTTGGCCCTAACGACATTTTGGTTGGAAAAATTTCACCAAAAGGAGAAGCAGAATTAACTCCGGAAGAAAGATTATTAAGGGCGATTTTCGGCGAAAAAGCAAAAGATGTTAAGGATTCTTCTTTGAGAATGGAGCACGGAAAAAAAGGAAAAGTTGTTAATGTAAAAATATTTTCAAGAGATTTGGGACACAAATTAGAGCCCGGAGTTATAAAAAGAATCAGAGTTGAAATTGCTGAAACCAGAAAAGCAAAAGTTGGAGACAAGTTGGTTGGACGCCATGGAAATAAAGGAGTTGTTTCAAAAATTTTGCCGGAAGCCGAAATGCCGTTTTTGGCAGACGGAACTCCAATCGATTTGTGTGTTTCTCCGTTGTCTGTCCCATCTCGTATGAACTTGGGACAAATTTTGGAAACTCACCTTGGCTGGGCAGCGCATAAATTGAATTATATCGCAATTTCTCCGGCATTAATTGGAGCTACTCAGGCAGATGTAAAAGCGGAATTAAAAGAAGCAGGTTTGCCAGAGTCAGGACAAGTTACGCTATATGACGGAAAAACTGGTTTGCCGTTTCCAAAACCGATAACAGTGGGATACATGTATGTGATGAAATTAATCCACATGGTTGACGACAAAGTTCACGCCAGATCTATTGGACCTTATTCTTTAATTACTCAACAGCCATTGGGAGGAAAAGCGCAATTTGGAGGACAGAGATTCGGTGAAATGGAAGTCTGGGCTTTGGAGGGATATGGTGTTGCCCACACTTTGCAGGAAATGCTGACAATTAAGTCAGATGACGTGCAAGGAAGAGCTGCGGCCTACGAATCAATTTTGAAAGGCGAGCCGATTAGGAATCCGAATATTCCAGCTTCGTTTAACTTGCTTGTTGCCGAATTAAAATCACTCGGCATGGCAGTTGAAGTAAGAGAAAGACCAAGAGAACTAAGAGACGATAGGGAAGACCGAAGAGACAACAGGGATTACAAAAAGTAATTTCAATTTTTAATTTTTTTCTTTCATAATTATTAAAAACCTAAACCAATGCGAGTATTAGACTTAGAATCAATAAGAATTAAAATTGCTTCGCCCGAGGATATTATGTCCTGGTCTCATGGCGAAGTAATTAAACCCGAAACAATTAATTACAGAACACAAAAGCCTGAAAAGGACGGACTTTTTGATGAAAGAATTTTTGGACCAGAAAAAGATTATGAGTGCGCCTGCGGAAAATATAAAAGGATAAGATATAAAGGAGTTGTTTGCGACAGGTGCGGGGTTGAGGTTACAAAGTCTTCTGTAAGAAGAGAGAGAATGGGGCACATAAAATTGTACACTCCGGTATCTCACATTTGGTTTCTAAGGGGAGTTCCCTCAAGAATGGGTTTGGTTTTGGACAAAAGTTCCCAGCAATTGGAAAAAGTTATTTATTTCTCTTCTTATATAGTCACCAAAGTTAATGAACAGGCAAGAGATGGAATTATGGACGCCATTGAGTCAGAATATAAATCAAAAGTTAAGAAAGAAAAAACTGAAGCCGCAAAAAATGATTTAAAAATGGCAAGGGAAAAAGCCAAAGAAGAAGTTTTGGACATAAAACCTTTAAAAATTTTGTCTGAGGTTTTGTATCAAACTCTTTCCATGAAATATGGAGAAGTTTTTGAGGCGGGAACAGGGGCTGAAGTTGTAAAAGAAATATTTACAAAAATTGATTTAAAAAAGGAAACCGATAAAATAGCGCAGGAAGCCAGAGAAGCTCCGCCGGCAATGAAGAAAAAAGTTCTAAGAAGATTAAAATTGTTCCAGGGAATGTTGAGGGCAAATATAAGACCAGAATGGATGTTTATGGACGTCTTGCCCGTTTTACCACCAGACTTAAGGCCAATGGTTCAACTTGACGGCGGAAGATATGCTTCGTCCGATTTGAATGATTTATATAGGAGGGTCATAAACAGAAATAACAGATTGAAATACTTGCAGGAAATAAAAGCTCCGCCGGTAATTGTAAGGAACGAAAAAAGAATGTTGCAGGAAGCTGTTGACGCTTTAATTGACAATGAAATGAGAAAAGGGGTTACAACAACAGCCACAACTGGCGGGAAAAGATTGTTAAAATCTTTGGCTGCAATGTTGGCAGGAAAACAGGGAAGATTTAGGCAGAACCTTTTGGGAAAACGTGTTGATTATTCGGGAAGGTCGGTTATTGCCGTTGGTCCGGAATTACATTTTTCACAATGCGGTTTGCCAAAAACATTGGCTTTGGAAATTTTCAAACCGTTTGTAATCAAGAGAATTTTAGACAAGGAATTGGCTTATAACATCCGCGGAGCTTCCCGTTTGGTTGAAGAAAAAACTCCGGAAGTTTGGGCAATATTGGAAGAAATTATCAAAGACAAATTGGTTTTGTTAAATAGAGCTCCAACTTTGCACAGACTTGGTATTCAGGCTTTTAAACCGATTTTAACAGAGGGAGAAACAATAAAACTACATCCTCTGGTCTGCGAATCCTTTAATGCCGACTTTGACGGCGATCAAATGGCAGTTTATTTGCCCCTATCAGACGAGGCGCAAAAAGAAGCCAGAGAAATAATGTTTTCAACCTTAAATCTTTTGAGGCCGGCGACAGGAATGCCGGTAATGGGGCCGTTCAGAGATATTGCTTTGGGCTGTTATTTTTTAACTAAATTAGACATGACCCAAGGGGTACCCCAAGTAGCAAAAGAAACCAAAGAGATGAAAGTATATTCCAGCGATTCGGAGGCAACAACAGCTTTTGAATACGGATTTTTGGGATTAAATGACCAAATCAGGGTTCCACATCCGAAACCACAGACTGAGAATGAAAAAACGGAGTTGCTTGAAACAACTGTCGGAAGATTAATTTTCAACGCCAGCTTGCCCCAGGATTATCCTTATATAAATAAATTAATTGATAACAAAGCATTAAAGGGTTTGGTAAGGGAGGTTATTGAAAAATATCCGAACGAAGACGCAGTGGTTGTTATAGACAGCATTAAAACTTTGGGGTTTGAGTATTGCACGTTGTCGGGAGTAAGCTGGGGAATGGATGATTTGATTGTGCCGAAAGAAAAGAAAGGGTTGGTGGACGAGGCAGAAAAAGAAGTAAAACAGATTGACAGCCATTATGAAAAAGGGCTTTTATCATCCGACGAAAAGACATCCCAGAAAATTTTGATTTGGCAGACAGTAAAAACAAAATTAGAGGCATTATTAAAAACTACGCTTCCGCCGAACGGTCCGGTTATGTCTATTATTTCAGCCGGAGCCAGGGCAACTTGGGCTCAGCCGGTTCAGATGGCAGGAATGAAGGGATTGGTGAACAACCCATCTGGAGATATTATTGAACTTCCCGTAAAATCATCTTTCACAGAGGGTTTTAACGTGCTGGAATATTTTATTTCAACTCACGGAGCCAGAAAAGGTACGGCTGATACAGCGTTAAGAACGTCTTCTGCGGGATATTTAACAAGGAGATTGGTTGATGTGGCACACGACGTAATTGTTACAGAGGAAGATTGCGGAGATAAGACCGGCTTAGTCGTTTACAAAAAAGACGCTGAAGCAATTGAGCAAAACTTTATTTTCAAAATAGTCGGTCGGACTGCGCTGGAAACCGTCGAGTACGGTAAGAAGGTTTTTGTTAAAAAGAATCAGCTGATTAATTGGCAGGTGGCAAAAGCAATTGTAGAGGAAAAGGGAATTGAAAGAGTTGTTGTTGCCTCGCCTTTGACCTGCAAATCTTCTACGGGTGTTTGCCGAAAATGTTATGGCTGGGATTTGGGCAGAAATAATTTAATAAAATTGGGCGAAGCAGTTGGTATTGTTGCTGCCCAGGCAATCGGAGAACCAGGCACTCAGTTGACATTAAGAACGCACCATTTGGGAGGTATTGTGGGAGCTGGCGACATAACCCAGGGTTTGCCGAGAATCGAAGAAATTTTTGAATCAAGGTCTCCAAAAGGAGAGGCGGTAATGTCTCTGACCGAGGGAAAAGTTATTAGCATTGACGAAGAAAGCAGGATTATTAAAATCCAGCCGGTTAAAAAAGAGGGAAGCAAAAAAGATGTGATGGAATATAAAATTCCGGGCAGAATTGCGATTATAGTTGAAAAAGGCCAGGACATCAAAGAAAATCAGCCCTTGTGTGAAGGAAGTTTAGACCTGAAAAAACTTTATAAAGGGTCAGGACTTGAGGTTGCCCAAAGATATGTTTTGCAGGAAGTTCAAAAAATTTATTCTTCACAGGGAGTTGACATTAACGACAAGCACATTGAGGTGATCATCCAAAAAATGTTTTCGAGAATCATGGTTAAAGACGAAGGAGATTCCACTTGGATAAAAGGTGAAGTTGTTGAAAAAGCAATTTTCAATGAGGAAGTCGAAAGATTAAAAGCAGATAAAAAAACTCCGCCAGTTGGCGTTCAAATACTGCTTGGTATTTCAGAGGTTGCCCTGAATTCAGAGTCGTTCTTATCAGCAGCTTCTTTTCAGCAAACTTCAAGAGTGTTGATTAAAGCCTGCCTTGAAGGCAAAGAAGACAAACTCCGCGGATTAAAAGAAAACGTAATCATCGGAAAACTTATTCCGGTTGGAACAGGATTTATACCGAAGGTCAGACCTCAATAACTTTTATATCCGCATACAAATTGGAGGGGTCTGACCTTGCCTGCTTTCTAAAATACCCCGTTCTAAAAAGCGGGGTATTAAGTTGGTTAAAATATTTGACAATGGTCTTGTAATATGCTATAATTAATATAGTTAGGTGAAAGGGAATCTTTCACCCCATAAAAATCAACTCCGCATTTTGCGGACGGCAAGGCAAGCCGAAACAAATCTTCGGAAAGGAGACTGCCATGAAATCTGGTATTAAGTCATTTCGTGTAGATGTCGAATTTAAGGGAGAGGATTTTAATTGGGATGAGGCAAAAGCAGAAGTCCTGCGTCAGTTCGACGAGTGGAGAGAAAAGGAAAAGCCGACCATATTCTCTGTCAACTTTGGTAGCAAGACCTACTGCAGGTTTGGCCAGCCGACACTAGACCCAGCAGAAACCACCCGCTACTGGTACATTGAGGTTCTTTATTGCAAATAGAGCCCTTCCTATGCAATACAGGACATCGAGCAACGCCTAAAAACGTTGCTCTTTTTTTATTTCGCAGGTTTGCTATAATAAATAAAAATACATGAACAATCTACCAAAACAATCTTCAAAATCGATTATTTACCAAGACGAAAATTTATATGTATGTTTGGCAAAATATCCTATAACAAAAGGCCATTCTATTATTGTTTGGAAAGAAGAAGCGTCCGACCTAAACTTGCTTCCAGACAGATCTTATGATTATCTGATGGATACAGTTTTTACAACAAGAGACGCCTTATTAAAAACATTAAAGGTTAAAAAAGTTTATTTAGTTTATATGGACGAGACGAACCATGTCCATTGGCATTTAGTTCCTCGTTATAAAGAAAAAGGCTTTACTGTTTTTCAGAAAAAACCGGAGATTCTAAAGGATTTTTATTTAGTAGAAAAAATAAAAAGAAATTTAGTTTTTAAATAAAATGGCGAAAAGACGACCCGGGGGGTACCCCGAAGAAAGGAAAAATAATAAAAACGGGAAAAATGGAAAAGACAAAGGACTCAAAGGTTACTCCGATTCTATTTTAAGTAATTGGACTAAAAGATGGGTCAAAGCCATCGTGATGTTTTTGGTGGCGATAGTTTCTATTTTGTCTTTTCCTTATTTTGATAAAGCTGGTTCCGCCGGAGAACTTTTTATAGGCGCCTGCAATTTTTTAATTGGGAAAACATTTTATGCAATACCCTTATTTTTCTTTGTATCGGGATTGATATTTTTAAAAACCAGAAAAAAGGGCAAAGACCTGGCAATGTTTCTGGCGATTTTAATTTCCCTGATTGGAATTGCCGGAATCCTGGCTATTAAAGACCTGTCGGTAAAAAGTGGAGGATGGCTCGGATATATCTTAGGCTGGCTTCTCGTTCATTTTTTTGGAATTATAGTCGCCAATATTGTGTTTGCGGCCATTTTGCTGATAGGTTTATTTATATTTTTGCAGTTTATTTGGCAGGAACTTCCCAAGAAAGAAAAGGAAGAGAAGCCGGTTTTTGCGGTGCACGGCCAAGGAGACGAGAACGTAAAAATTAAAGGCATTGAATCCGAGAAACAGGAAAAACCAAAACAGGAGTCTTCAAGAATAACTTTATTTAAAAAGGGGAATGAAGAGGTTGAAAGGGCGGATATTAAAAAACCGGCCACTGCCAACAAAAATAATTATATTCTGCCTCCGCTGGATTTGCTGAATAAAAATGAGGTGTCGCCGACTTCCGGAAATATCAAAGAGAACTCGATGATAATCAAGAGCACCCTGGAGAATTTCGGTATTCCGGTTGAAATGGCAGAAGTTAATGTGGGCCCGACCGTTACCCAATATGCGTTTAAGCCGGCAGAGGGAGTAAAACTTTCAAAAATTACAACCCTATCAAATAATTTAGCTCTGGCTTTAGCGGCTCATCCTATTAGAATTGAAGCTCCAATTCCCGGAAAATCATTGGTAGGAATTGAGGTTCCCAACAAGGTAAGATCTATCGTGACCCTAAGAAATTTAATATCTCAGCCCGGGTATCAAAACGCCACCAGTCCGCTGATGGTTGCTTTGGGCAGAAACGTTTCTGGAGCAGCGGTTTTTACTGATATAACAGAAGGCCCTCACTTATTGGTCGCTGGAGCTACAGGTACAGGAAAAACCATATTTTTAAATACTTTAATTTTAAGCTTATTATACAAATGCACTCCCGATAACTTGCGAATGATAATGGTTGACCCTAAAAGAGTTGAGTTTCAGCACTACAACGACATCCCACATCTTCTGTGCCCGGTAATTTATGACGCCACAAAAACGATAAACGCCTTGCAATGGCTGACTCACGAAATGGAAAGAAGATTTGAGGTGTTTTCTGAAGTCCCGGCAAGAAACCTGGCATCATATAATGCAAATAAATCTATAATTGCATCCGGTCTGCAGATGCCTTATATTGTTTTTGTGGTTGATGAATTGGCAGATTTAATGGCAGCGAAAGGCAGAGAAATTGAAGCCGGAGTTGTAAGGCTAGCGCAGATGGCAAGGGCAACCGGCATTCATCTTGTGCTGGCAACGCAAAGGCCTTCAGTAGAAGTTATAACCGGTTTAATCAAGGCGAACGTGCCGACCAGAATTACATTCCAAGTTTCTTCGCAGGTTGATTCAAGAACTGTGATAGATACGTCCGGAGCTGAAAAATTATTGAGCGCCGGCGATATGTTGTTTATGTCGGCAAAGTCTTCTAAAATTACCAGAATCCAGGGTCCGTATATTTCAGAAAAAGAGGTTATAAAAGTGGCCGGTTTTATTGTTGACCAGGGCAAAAAATTCGGAGACCCGCAAGCGGCTTTAAGCCAGAGTTTGGAAGAAAGCCTCGAGCACTCAGAAGCCGGAAAAGACGGAGGAGAAGTATTTTTTGGCGGAGCAGACGAAGACCCGTTGTTCGAAGAAGTTAAAAAAATTGTTTTGGAAACCAAAAAAGCTTCGGCATCATTTTTGCAGAGGCGTTTGCGAATCGGCTATTCAAGGGCAGCCAGATTAATTGATATGTTAGAAGAAAAAGGAATTGTCGGGCCTGCTGATGGAGCAAAACCTCGAGAAGTTTACGAGGGTATAGAAAGACGTAAAACCGTTGCTGACGTAGAATTAGTTCCAGGAGGTGGACGAGACGAATCAGAGTCCGAAGAGCCGGAAGTAGTTGAGGCTGAGGCGCTTATTGAAAAACCCGACGACTGGAAAAAAGTTTAAATATGAAACAAAAAAATAAATCAAAAAAGCAAAAAATTATCAAGATAGTGATAGAAAAAAGGAGTGAGCCGCTAAAAGTGCCAAATATAATAGTTAGAGATTATCCAGAATCAAATAAAATAATTTTTGGGAGATAATCAAATGGATGGCAATGATAAAAAAGATTTTGATAGGTGGAATGAATTAAAGAAAGATTTGCATATTCGTGATGAAAAGATATTATTTCATGAACGCGAGGTTTGGTGGTGTGCACTTGGAGTAAATATTGGATTTGAAGAAGATGGGAAAAATGAAAATTTTGAAAGGCCGGTTTTAATTGTAAGAAAATTTAATCAATATGTGCTTTGGGTTTTGCCATTGACAAGATCTCATAAAACAGGAGACTATTATTATCGCGTAGAACAGGGCGATGAGGACGACTCTGTTGTGATATTGTCCCAGATAAGGTTGATAAGTAGCAAGAGATTACTAAGAAAAATGCGGATGATAAAAGAAAATGAGTTTAACGATATTAAGAATAAGGTAAAAGGATTTTTGCCGTAAAAAAATCGGCTCCCTTTCGGGAGCCTCGGAGGCCTAAGCCATTTATATGTTTATTATACTCCCACAGGCTTCCTTGTCAATAGGTATATGAAAATATATAATAAAAAAGTATTAAATTAAAAAATAAACTTATGAAAAATAAATATTATAAGTATATATTGTTGGCATTGCTGGTGGCTATTATTGTTCCGCAAATTGCGCTGGCTTCTTGGTGGAATCCATTTAGCTGGGACTGGTTAAATAGAATTTTCCATTTTCAACAAAATCCTGTCGCTTGCACTATGGAAGCAAAATTATGTCCGGATGGCACTTCTGTGGGCAGAGAAGGTCCAAAATGTGAGTTTGCGGAATGTCCAAAATTAATTGGCGGAGATAAAGATGCTCATGGTTGTTTGCCCTCCGCCGGATATTCTTGGTGCGAGGTAAAACAAAAATGTTTGCGAACTTGGGAAGAAAAATGCGAAGCAGTTTCGGCCAACCCAACCGCCGGCTGGAAAACATATATAAATTCGCAATACGGTTTTGAAATAAAGTATCCTACAGATTGGAAACTAGGAAACGCTACCCCTTTTTTGGCGACCTTGGAATCGTCTGACTTTGATTATAATAATGCAGAAATGGACAGTAGAGTGTTGAAAGGTTCTATTATTAGGATTAACAAACCTCTTTTAGAGGAGATTCCTCTCACTGGTTATATCAGCAGTATGGAAAGTGCTGGTTTTGTTATTTCTGAAAAAAGAAACTTAAAAGTTGGTGGTATTGATGCTATCGGATATTATCATGGCTATGAAGGTCCAGAAAAATTGTTTGTCAATTTTATTAAGAATGGTTATTTCTATCAAATTATATTTGAAGCCGTTGGGAAAGAAAGACAGGATAGGGATTACTCCGCCTTTAATCAGATTCTTTCCACTTTTAAATTTACAAAATAAAAAATAAATTTATGGTAAAAGAAAATAAAAAAGAATCAAAAAAAAACGAAAAAAAGGATGTGGATAATGTTGTAAATGAAATTAAGGAACGTTTTGGCGAAGGGGCAATCATGACAATGCGAGAAATTCATGCAGTTAATGTGGATGTTGTGCCAACGGGTTCCATTGCAATGGATTTGGCGCTGGGGGTGGGTGGAATGCCCAGAGGAAGGATAATAGAAATATACGGAGCCGAGTCGTCCGGAAAAACAACCTTGGCTTTGCATGTAATAGCTGAGGCGCAAAAAAAGGGGGGCACATGCGCTTTTGTTGATGCAGAACACGCAATGGACCCTGATTACGCAAGAAGGGTTGGTGTTAATGTTGATGATTTGCTGATTTCTCAGCCGGATTCCGGCGAACAAGGGTTGCAGATTGTTGAAACGCTTGTAAAGTCCGAAAAAATTGATGTTATTGTTGTTGACTCTGTGGCGGCGTTAACTCCGCGCGTTGAAATTGAGGGAGAAATTGGCGACCAGCATATGGGTCTTCAGGCAAGATTAATGTCGCAGGCATGCAGAAAGCTTTCTTCGATAATGTCTAAAACAAACACGATGGTAATATTTTTGAACCAGACAAGAATGAAAATTGGAATGGTTTTTGGAAATCCGGAAACAACTCCAGGTGGACTGGCTTTAAAGTTTTACGCTTCAGTAAGAGTTAATTTGGCCAGAACTGCGCAAATAAAATCCGGGGACGAAATAATCGGCAACAGGGTAAAGGCAAAAGTTGTAAAAAATAAAGTGGCGGCTCCTTTTAAAACAGCAGAATTTGATATTTATTATAACGAGGGAATTTCAAAGTCCGGAGATGCGTTAAGGGTTGCGATAGATCGTGGTTTAATAAAACAATCTGGTAGTTATTTTGCTTATAATGGAGAAAAAATGGGTCAAGGAACAGAGGGCGCTAAGGCTTACTTAAAAGAGCATCCGGAGGTTATGAAAAATATAAAAGATGAAGTTATGAAGGGGGAGTTAGCCGTAATAAAAAAAGCAAAAGAATATTAATAAACAAAAAAACAGCCGAGAGGCTGTTTTTGAGTGTTAACTGGATTCCCGCTTTCGCGGGAATGACAGGTACTTATTTTGGAGTGTAAGCTATTAATCCCATTTGGCGGGCTCTTTTAATTGCCACGGCAATCTTTTTCTGGTGGTACGAACAAAGGTTTGTTTTCTTCCTTGGTTTTATTTTATAAAAACCGGAAACAAAACGGGACAATAATTCGATGTCTTTAAAGTCTACATTGTCGATATTTTTTTGGCAAAAATAACACATAGTTTTTGAGCGAAGCGAAGAAATTACCCTGAGCGAAGCCGAAGGGTATGCCTTGTTTCGATTGATTTTTAATTTTTAAAATGGAATATCTTTTACGTCAATCTCGTCGGCAGCGTTATCTTCCAGTGAAACTGTTTTTTCTTCCTCTGGGGTACTGGGGTGCCCTTCGGGCCCTGGGGGGGTGTAATTTTCTTCAATTATTGGAATTTCTTCCTGTCTGGGTGTTGTTCCTTGGGCTTCAGAATTAGCAGAAGATGCTTTCCCATAATTTGAGCCACCCGAAGTAGCGCCAGCCCCCCTTGGGCCCAATTGCATTGTTTCAGCAATTATTTCTGTTTTATAGTGTTTAACGCCGGCAGAATCCTGCCAGTTTCTTGTTTTTATCCTTCCCTCAATTAAAACCAAGGAACCCTTGGTCAAATATCTTGAAGAAATATCGGCCAACTTTCCGAAACAAACAATGTTGTGGAACTCCGCTTCCTGTTTTTTTTCTCCGGCACTTGAGGTGTAAAACCTGTTTGTTGCTATACTAAAGCTGGTTACCTGCCCGCCATTTGGCAGAGACCTTACTTCGGGATCTCTTGTGACGTTTCCTAAAACGAATGCTTTGTTTAGATTCATATTATTCGCCTAAAAGCTCTTCTAATTTTTGTTCTATATCTTTTAATTCGACCTTTCCCTTGCTTTCCGGCTTGTCTGCCGGAGTTGCTCCGGGGACTTCGTCGGAAGTGGAAGCTATAATATCTTTTTCGTCAACCGCTGTCTTTTGTTCGGTTCCAAACCCAACGATTGGTTTTGTTTTAGATGCTCCTCGGGTTCTTCTTTCCTTTTTTAATTCGGCTGCTTTCTTTATTATAAGCATATGGCGGATAATTTTTCCATCTTTTTCGAGAATTTCTTTTAAGACGGCCATTTTTTCAGACTCCAATTGGAATTCTATCACTCCGAAAAATCCGGAAGAAAATCCTTTTATAGGGTAAGAGAGCATTCTGGCAACAGGATTTGACTGCTTTAAAATTGTTCCTTCTTCTCTCTGGATAGCAGATTCGATTTCTTTTGCTTTGGCTCCAGCCTCTTCCGATGTAATTTCAGAGGAGATTATATATGCCAATTCGTATATTTTCATTAATATTTCAAATATGAAATCCCAGGCAGGTATACTATTGCAGACCAGCATGGGACCCGGAGCGAATGCTCCGGGTGCGGGAATTCATATCTGGTTAATTTTGATTATACAGGCATTATAGCAGGTTATTGCCATAAATCAAGTATTTTATTATAATAAGTCCAACATGGTAAATCCATCTATATTTAAGTCATACGACATAAGGGGAATTTATCCTTCAGAGTTGAATGAGGAGGCGGCTTTTGATATAGGAAGGAGTTTTATAAATTATACGGGAGCGAAAAGCGTGGTATTAGGCAGAGATGCCCGTATTTCGTCGCCAGCGCTATCTATAGCCCTTGCAAGGGGTGTTTTAGCTGAAGGCGGTAAAGTATATGATATTGGACAAGCGCCTACAGAATGCCTTTATTTCGCCACAGGAAGCCGTGATTTTGATGGTGGAATAATGATAACAGCCAGCCATAATCCAAAAGAATATAATGGGTTTAAAATGTTAAAAAAGGGCAGCGCCGGTCTCAACGTGGTGCGCGGGAAAGACATGCTTTCTGCGGTTGAGCAACTAGAACCGGCAAAAGATTCTGCGGAAGAAAAAGAAGTTTCTAAAGAAGATATTTGGAAAGATTTTGTAAACCATATTTTATCTTTTGTGGACTTAAGTGAAATTGTCCCATTAAAAATTGTTGTTGACGCTTCAAATGGGGTGGCGGGTTTGGTTGTTTCAAAAATACAGGAATCACTTCCGGTTGAGATAGTCGCCCTAAATTTTGAGCCGAATGGTAATTTCCCAAATCACAGCCCGAATCCATTAGAACCGGGATCTGCTGATAAAATAGGGGAAACGGTTAAAAATGAAAAAGCTGACTTTGGGGTTATTTTTGACGGAGATGCAGACAGAATATTTTTGGTTGATGAAAACGGGAAACTGGTTAGGGCAGATGCGACGCTTTTGCTTCTCGCAAAATATTTTTTAGAGAAAAACCCCGGCATGGCAGTGGCTTACAACGCAATTTGCTCAAAAGCAGTTCCAGAATTCATTGGAAAATGGGGTGGGAAACCGGTAAGGACAAAAGTTGGATTTGTGAATGTTAGAGAATGTTTGTTAAAAAATAATGGCATTATGGGTGGAGAACTGTCCGGACACTATTGTTTTAAAGATAATTTTTATATGGATTCCGGAATGATTTCTTTTTTAATTTTGTTGCAGGTAATTTCAAAAGACGGTAGAAACGTTTCTGAAATAATAAAAGAACTAGTCCCATATCCGAAATCTCCAGAACTCAATTTTGAAGTTGAAGACTCCATTAGAAATCCTTCGGCTTCTAACGGGGCAAGCAAAGACGCAAAGCAAATTATTTTAGAAAAGATTAAAGAGAAATATGCCGACCCCTCGACTTCGCTCGGGGTAGGCGGCAAAGCAGACTTTTTAGACGGCATAACGGTTACATACAAAGACTGGTGGTTTAACGTCCGTCCGTCAAATACAGAACCGTTATTGCGTTTAACAATAGAAGCCGACACGCAAGAATTACTTGAAGAAAAGCAGAAAGAGCTGAAAGGCGCTATAATAGAATAATGGTGCTATAATAGAATAATTAATATTAAAATTAAATAAATGCAAAATAAAAAAGGATTTACAATTATCGAATTAATTGTGGTTATTGCCATTATCGCCATACTGGCGGCGATTGTGATGGTTAGCGTGACGCACTATATAACTGAATCTAAAATCGTTTCGGCAAAAGCTGAAATGCGTGAATGGGCCACATCTGCGACAAAATTTTATATTGATAATGGCGGCACATTTTCGGGTTTTTCTATGTCTCCAGAAGCAAGTAGATTGAGTGTTTCTATTCCAACGTTAGTCGGAGCTTCGGGGTTGGACGTGTGTTCGATAGGCAACGGTTTTTGTTTTCGTCCTGGAGCCGGGACCTTGAATTTTGATTGGTGTGTAGATAGTACCGGATATGCGGGACCGTCAGGAGTGAACCTTAATTCGAGCGGAGGTTGTTTTAATAGTGGCACCGTAAGTTGTCGCACATGTAATCCATAATGGAAATAAAAAAACACCGCGATTAACGCGGTGTTTTTTGTATAATAATTATGCTAATCCCATTTTTTCGCGGACTTCTTTCATTGTGGTTTCCGCGATGATTTTGGCTCGTGAGGCACCCTTGGCTAAGATATCTTTTACGTAAACATCTCTTGTTAGTAATTCTTTTTGTTTTCTGCGGAATGGCTCCAAATAATCAATCAAAACTTTTGCCAGAGATTTTTTGAAATCTCCGTAACCTTTGCCTTTGAATTTTTTTTCAATTTCTTGTGTCGTTTTGTCTGCAAGCAAACTGTATATTGTCAAAAGGTTTGAAATGCCCGGCTTTTTAGTAACATTGTAAACCACATCTTTGCCCGAGTCTGTTTCAGCTGACATTATTTTTTTTGTAATGTCTTCGGGCGAATCGAAAAGGGAAATGCATGATTTTGGATCGTCTGACTTTGACATTTTCTTTTTAGGGTCTGTCAGACTCATTATTTTTGCTCCGACTTTTGGCAAAATGCTTTCCGGTTCAGGAAAAACCTTGCCGAATTTTTGGTTGAACTTTCTTACAATAGTTCTGGCCAGTTCAACATGCTGTTCCTGGTCTTTACCAACCGGAACAGCCTGACCCTTATACAAGAGAATATCAGCAGCCATCAAGACGGGATAGTTAAATAATCCGACGTTTATATAATCCTTGTGCTGTTTGGATTTTTCCTTAAACTGGGTCATTCTGGAAAGCTCTCCCATTGAAGTTATGGTTCCCAAGAGCCAGGCTAATTCAGCGTGCTCTTTTATTTCCGACTGCACAAAAATAACCGATTTTTCAGGGTTTATGCCAGCTGCCAAATAGACCGCGGTGGTCTCTAAAATATTTTTTTGAAGCTCTTTGGGATCATACGGAGTGGTTATTGCATGTAAGTCAACTATGCAAAAAACACACTCATTTCTTTCCTGCAAATCAATCCACTGCTTTATAGCTCCTAAATAATTTCCTATATGAAGACCTCCTGTTGGTCTTATTCCGCTGAATATCCTCATTGATGTTTCGCTCGGCACTTTTTTCACTCACCAAATCAAATTTTTTCTCGTCTCGACCTCTCCATAGGGGGTTTCCCTCGCCTCAAAAAAATTTATTTGGTTCGTTCTTCTGCTACCTCGCATTTTAATTACTTTATTCTACCACCAAATAGGGTAGCGGGTAAATCTTGACATAACTATTTATCAATGCTATAGTGTAATATTCTAAAAGGTTCAGGGCTTTTTAGGAACTGCAAGGTGCAGTAGGTTTTTATTCTGGTTTTGCAATGTGCATTATTAGAATTCCTAAAGAAGGAAGAAAGAACCGAAAAATGTCTGTTGTTTATCCGAAAGGAGGTCCAATATGGACAAAACAGACGAAAGTCGTAACTTCGACGAACTTGTGGTTCGCGCGAAGGTAGTCAGTAAAAACCCTCGTTTCGTTGCCATGGCTCTGGCGTCGGCAAGTCCGACGAAGGCAGGAAAACGAGCGGAAAAAGCAGGGTTGGATGTTAATCTCGTAAAAGGGGTTGCCGACCTTGCCAGGATCTTTAAAAATTTTCCCGAGCGCCTTATGGAGCTTTGGGAAAGGAAGGAAGTTGTCATGATTGAGCAGAAAAAGTACGATTTCGCGCAGACGGGCGGACCCGACGGAGTTGTGTTCGACGAGAAAACGGATGTCGATACTACGCTGAGCTTCTTCGCATTTACCGAGGAGGTGATGCGATGGTTCCGTGAAGTCGGGAAAAGGCGCCTCGAGCAGTCGGCTCACAGCTTCATCAGCTTCATGGAGTGGGAAGAGCTTTTACAGAAGTTTTTCTATCTTTGGTGGTATCTGGGTGGAAGCCTGGCGATAGGTTCGCTTTTTGTGAAGGTGGTGGAGAGCGGGATTCACAATCTCTTCGCCTATGTCAAGTCGCAGAAAGCAGATGAGCGCCTTCAGCAGGCTTACTGGTCTTGGTTCACGAGTATTAGTTATCAACTCGAACCAGGCGCCAGACTTGGACTTGGCGGCAAGTGCTGCAGCGAGGAGAAAACTCGCGAGCTGTTGATGCAGTTGGTGAACATTGCTCAATACATACAAAGCGTCGCTATGCTCCAGAGTATCGCGAGAAATCTGTATCCCCGCGACGATGTGTCTCAACACATTTTCATAGGACACTTCAAGAACTGGGATTAGGTTCTCGCTTCGGCGAGGGCAACAGCAAAAGCCGGTTGGGATTTCTCTATAAAAAGAGATTTCTCACCCGGCTTCTTTATTTACACAACATTTTAATAGCGCAAAAACAGCGGAGACCCGTTCTCCGCCTTTTTATGGTAAAATAAAAATATGCCGTACAGAAAAGAACAATTTGCTAACGATGAGATTTATCACGTTATTTTACGGGGATTGGATGATAACTTAATTTTTAAGGATACAAACGATTATTATCGCGGTATTTTTTCTATATACGAATTTAACAATGCGAAGCCAGTTGAAATTAGGAAGCGAAGACAGGCTCGCCACAAAGAGAAAAAGAAAGAAAAGAGCGGAGACCCGTTCTCCGCTGTTCCTGAAAAGAGGGACAGGTTTGTGGATGTGTTATGTTTTTGTTTTATGCCAAATCACATTCACTTGTTGCTGAAACAGTTAAAGGACGAAGGGATAACAAGATTTATGCGAAAAGTCGGTGCTGGTTATGGGAGATATTTTAATACTAAACATAAACGAAAGGGCTATGTCTTTCAAAACAGATTTCGTTCGGTTTATATTGAAGATGACGACCAACTGAGAACTATTTTTAATTATATTCACGCAAATCCCATATCATTGATAGAGCCGGACTGGAAAGAAAGTGGCATCAAAGATATGGATAAAACAAAAAGTTTTTTAGAAGATTATAAGTGGTCAAGCTACGGCGATTACGTTGGTAAAAATAATTTTTTATCAGTTACCGAGAGAGACTTCGTATCAGAATTTATGGGTGGGCTGAATGAATGCCGGCGTTCGTTAGGTGATTGGATGGAATATAAAAAAGCGTTGGGCGCGCCTAAGGATATTTTCCTTGAGCAATAAAAATTATCAGAATTAAAAAGTAGCGGAGAACGGGTCTCCGCTACTTTTATTAGTTTGAAATCTAGACTTCGATTACTACGGGGAGAATCATCGGGCGTCTGCTGGTTTTTGTTGACAAGAAGTCGCCGACTTTGTTGCGGATTTCGTCTTTCACATAAGTCCAGTTTACTGGTCCTCCGTGGCCGGCCGATTTGTTTACTATTTCGATAACCTTTTTACGGGTCTGCGAAAGTAAATCTTTTGATTCTCTCAAATAGACAAACCCGCGTGAAATAATATCGGGACTTCCTCTTACGGTGCCAGTTTTTTTATCTATTATAGCTACAATAACAAACATTCCGTCTTCAGCCAACATCTGCCTATCTCTTAAAACAATTTCTCCAACATCTCCAACTCCCAATCCATCAACGAAAACATAACTGGTTGGAGCTTTTTCTTTTAGTATTTCCGCGTTGGTCTGCCCTGAGCCCTTGTCCTGAGCCGTGCCGAAGGATGCCGAATGGGAGAATTTTATAATTGAACCGTCATCGGGAACAAATATTTTATCTTTTCTGAAGCCGATTCCCTGGGCAACTTTTGCGGCTTCCTTAAGAAAATAGTGGTTGGCGTAAACAGGAATAAAGTAGTCCGGCTTAATTTCTCTAAGCATTTCTTTTATGCCTTCGATGTTGCTATGCCCGGAAATATGCACGTCAATAATATCAGAGTGGTAAACATTGTCTGACTGGCGGTAAAGATTATCTTTCACTCTTTGAACCGTGCGTTCGTTGCCTGGAATAACCGACGAAGAGAAAATAACAGTATCTTCTTTTTTAATTCTAACAAAGCGGTGGTTTCCTGCAACAATTCTGGAAAGCGCGGCCATTTCTTCTCCTTGACCTCCTGTGCAAATAATTATAACTTTATTATCTGGATATGTGTGGGCTTTGTCGGTTGTGATAATGACCCCTTTTGGAATTTTTATATACCCAAGTTTCGTCGCCAGCTCAATGTTTAGCTTCATTGAAAATCCATCCAAGGCAACTTTTTTATTTGTTTTTGCAGCAAATTCCAATATTTGCCTTATTCTTTGAATTTGAGAGGAAAAGGTTGTTATAATAACTCTGCCAGGGGCTTTTGCTATTAGGCCAAAAATGTTGTTTAACATTTCCTCCTCGGTTACTGGTTCTTTGGCGTTTGTGGCGCCCAAAGATTCGAGCATCAAAATAGTCGGCTTTTTTAAGCTAGCCAATTTAAAATAATTAATGGCCTTTCTGCCGACGGGGTCTTTTTCAATTGTCCAGTCTCCAGGATGTATAACTGTTCCCGATGGTGTTTCTAGAATAATTCCCATAGCATCCATTACGCTGTGGTCAATTGGGAAAAAGCCTAGAGTAAAGGCTCCCAGCCTGATTTTTTCATTTATATCTTTTATATATAATGTCTTAAGTTTTTTTGATTCACCGAAATAAAGGTCTTCAACTCTGTGTTTTACCATTTCCAAAGTTAATGGTCTTCCGATTATTTGCGGGTTTCCCAGTTTTTGCAAAAGTATGGGAGCGGCTCCAATGTGGTCTAAGTGGCCGTGGGAAAAAATAACGCCCCGTATATTTTTTTCTTTTCCTTTCAAGTATTCAATATTTGGAATTATATAATCAATTCCGGGCATATCTTCTTCCGGAAACTGTAAACCCATATCCAAAATTACGATATCTTGTCCATACTCAAAGCAGGTCATATTTCTTCCGACCTCTTCGCACCCGCCAAGCGGAATTATTTTTAGTGAATTATCTCCATGCCAAATTTTCTTCGGGACAGGAAATGTATTGTGCCATGCCGTTTGCCCGGCATTTGGCGATTTGCCCGCAGAGGCGGGACGTCTTTGTGTAAACATATTTATTAGTTAATATTAATTATTTTTTTTGTGCCCGAGGAGGGACTTGAACCCTCAAGTCTTGCGACATACGCTCCTGAAGCGTACGTGTTTGCCAATTTCACCACCCGGGCTGAGAGTTAAATTATTATTTAAGAAAATCTAAGTTTTGAGGGATTTCTTTTAGAGAGTTTTCAAAGCGTAGTTCCGGGACGGATTTATAATTTTCATTTTTAATCCACCTTGCCTGTCCTGAGGGGGTACCCTTTGGGTCTTGAAGGATGTAATAGTAGCAAGCGCCACGTTTTTCTTCAAATAGGGAATAGTCGCTTTTACATCCTTCTGCGGTCCAATCGCCAGTTTTTAAATCTTCTGTTTTTGATGGATTTATCGTAACGTGGCCATATCCTTCAGGAATTATGGCTGATTCTCCCGGTTTTGCTTCTACCGCATAAACATCTTTAATTTTATCTGCATCTCCTTTCTGCATCAAAAATATTGCTTGGCCATCCAAAACAGTATAAATTTCCTTAAAGTTCCCGATATGCACATGACCCTTTGTTTTTGCAAATTCAGAACCCAGCATTTTAGCCAGTGTAATAGTTATATTGTGCACTAAGCCGTTTTCCTGTTTTACTTTTCTATACATATAATATAAGTCCATATCAGGAGAATTTTTTGCAAAATCCTCGTCGCATAAAACTTCGCGCATATCATTTAAGTGGCGAACATCTGGCGGGGTACCCTTTGGGTCATTTTCTAAGTCTATTTCCATACTCTTTTTGTATTTATAAACCAATTATTAATATTTTCGAATCTTTTTGCCGGATCAACTATTTTTGTTGTATCTACGCCTTTCACTTTTCCGGAAACCCAATAAATGTAATCGGGGTTGTATAAAAATAGGGCAGGGGCGTCGCCGAGTATTACGTCCTGCAGTTTTTCATAGCTTTGCGCCTTTTTTGTTTCGTCCAAAGTTTCTCTGGAGTCTTTTAATAACTGGTCGGCATTTTTATTTTGATATTCTGAAAGATTCAATCCGGGGTCATTTATCTGCGTTGAATGCCAAAATGGATATAAGTCCGGCATGCTTCCAAGAGCTTGTCCGTAAAGCAATGCGTCGTAGCTTCTATTTTTAATAATATCTTTTAAGTTCGAGAGTTCTATGGCATTTATCTGAATTGTTACGCCTACTTTTTGCCAGTAATCTTTTAAAATATTGGCTGTCATAACCAGTTGGGGCTGGTTTATGGTAGTGAGCGTGAATTGCAAAGGCAAAGAATTATCTTGAGAAGACAAACAGAATTCATTCAGTTTTTTTCGGGTGCCGGGACCGACTTCGCCGGTGCTTGGTACGTCCGGCAAATATTTTTTTTGAAAAGCGATAACCGCGTCTCCTGTTCCCTTACCGAAAGTTCCGCTGGTTTCATTCTGCAAAAGGGTTTTAAAGTTATCGTCTAATCTTGCCAGGCATCCCTGAAGCTCTACAACTTCGTTTCCTTTTGAGCTCGCCGATAAATAGCTTTTAAATTGGAAGGCCGGAGTTTTTGTATCCACTTTTGCTCTTTGCCCCGAGCTCCCTTCGGTTCCGGAATTTTTATATCCGGATTTGTCCAGCAACTTATTTGCGGCATCTGTATTATAATCATAATTCACCGTCGGGCCTGCATAGCCGAAGTAATCCGGAAAAATGGGCGAGTCGACGACAGAAATTTTTTCCTTGAAAGAATCTTGTATTTTTTGGGCAAGCTCTTGTTTATTAACGGAATAATTAAGGGCCTGAGTTATGTTGCTGTCGGATAAAATTTTAGAAGGGGTGCCCCCTGGGCCATTGTTGAAAAATACGGCGAAATATCTTGGAATCGAAAAAGAGTAGGTGTTAAATCTTTCGTTTGCGCTCCATCCTTGGCGTACCTGCTTTTCCACAGAAGCTTGGTTATTATCAAGCGCCACGATGGAGAACCCGTCGATTGTTTTTTGATTTGCGGCGCTTATTAAGTCAGCTTTATTAGCAAAAAACTTAAAATAAATTTTTGATATGTAGGGCAACTTGTCGTAGTATTTGGGGTTAACCGATAAAGTTAAGCTTTTTATAAAGCTGGTGCTATTTTCTTGTATGTCAGAAAGAGCATAAAAACCGGAACCAATAGGCTGTAAATTATAGGGAGACAAGGCAAAATTTTCCGGAAGAACGTTTTTCCAGATATGCTGAGGAATAATTTTTACGGTGCAGTTTTCAAGGAAAGAATTATACGGCGCGCCGAGGGAAAACGAAAAAGAGCTGTCCGATATTTTTTCTACACCTACGCATAGCCAGTTTGCCCTTAAAGGACTTTTATAATCTGAGTTTTGTATTGTTTTTATGGTGTAAATAACATCGTCGGCGGTCAGCGTCGCTCCATCTTGCCAATAAAGGTTGTCTTTTAACTGGAACGTGTAGGTTTTTCCGTCGTCTGAGATTTGGTAGTTTTTAACCATATCATTAACTATTTCCCCATTTTTGTCATAGGTCATTAATCCGGAATAAACCAGGTCTATTAATGTTCGGTCAACGTCGTTTGTCTCGCCGTAAATAGGATTTATAAATCTTGGTTGGCCCACAACCCCTTCTGTATATGTCCCGCCATAGGCAGGAGCTATTTTTGTATTGTTGATATATAAATCAATCGCAAGATATAGGGTGGATGCAAAAAAAAGCGCAACAAAAATTAAAAAAAAGATTCTTTCAGTTTTTTTTAATACTTTAAAAAGTTGTTTCCACTGAGAAAATTTAGGAAACTTCATTCGTTAGTTTATTGTATCAATATGTTTAATACGCCTAAAACCAAGAAAATGGTTGCGGCCGCAATCGTAGCATAGTGTATTTTTTTCTGCGCTCCGCGTTTAGCAGAGTAAACTTCGCCTCCTCCACCGAATCCGGCGCCAAGAGCCGCTCCTCTTTGCTGTATCGCAATAAGGATAATTATAATTACCGATACTGCTAATTGAGTGTAAAATAAAATTTGATTCATATTTTTTTATTCGTTATCTCTATTTACTAAAAAAGATTTAACAATTATATTAAGTCCCAAAATAATTAGGACAGTATATAGTAAAGGAAGAAAGGGGGGAATAGTGAGTTCGTCAAACATTAAGTCCAAAACCCAGATTAAAGCCATATCTATCGCTATTGTAAAAAGTCCAAGAGTAATTATTTCTAAAGGCAGGGATATGAGTTTCAGCAAAGGTTTAAGAAAATAATTAAGCAAGCCCAAAACAATTCCCAAAACCACAAAAATTTGCCACTGAGCCGTTAAAGAAAATCCGAAAAAGCTCGATGCCGGGTAGGCTACAACCACAACCCCAGGAACAATTAACGTTGCCAGCCATAGCCCCGCTATAGCGGCAATAATCTGAGAGAGTAATTTCCTCATTTTTTATATATTAGCACGTTTTTTACCGAAATACAACAATCATTGCAATAAAGATTTTTTGCGAAGTTTTTTATGATAGTTTATCGCGAATCTGTGGGCTTCGTCGTCGAGTTGCAAAACTAAGTTGTAAATTTCACGAGGCAAGTTCTTTAATGGCACGAAGTCGCTTCTTCCTTCTATATATAGGTCTTTGTTTCTTTTGGCGATTGAAATTATTTTTATTCCCGGCGCCAAAATATTTTTTACAGATACGGCAACGTTTAATTGCGCAATTCCGCCGTCAATAAGTATAACGTCGGGATACTGCCATTCTTTATGTGTTAATCTTCTCTGTAAAATTTCTTTCAGCATCGCAATATCATTCGGTTTATTTTCCATTTTTATGCGGAACTTTTTATACTGGCTCTTGGCTGGCGCGCCGTCAATAAAAACAACCATAGACCCGGTTGCGAATTTTCCCTGTATATTTGAAACGTCATAGCACTCAATCTTGTGAATATTTTTTCCCGCTCCAATAATTTTCCCCAAAGTTTTCCCGATTCCCTGTGTCGGGGAAATAGTTGTAAATTTGTCGGACGACAAATTTACAACTATTTCTGCTGAGCCGTTTATAACGCGGGTGTGCGACATAACTTGTTGTAAATTATTAATACTGTCGCGTATTCTGCCGGCTTCCTCAAATTTGTTTTCCTTCGATAATACTTTCATTTCTTTTTTTAGAGAATTTAAGACGGTGGTTCTTTTGCCCTTCAGAATTAAAATTAATTTTTTAATATTTCTGCGGTATTCCCGCAGCCCCGCCGAAGCCTTTGGCGAAGGGGGGTTTTCAAATAATTCTGGTCCGGGGCATAAATCTAAGTGGCAATAAGTACATTTTAACTTAGGGTGCTTTTTTGAGGTGTAATAGGGGAATGCGTGTCGTAAAAATCTCAAAGTTTTTTTGAGGGCAGTCCCTTCCACAAAAGGCCCAATAAAATTAGCGGAAGACGGGCTTCCGCTACTTTTTGGTTGGTGGGTGATGAAGACATAGGGAACGCCACTTTTATTTTTTTCTACGGCCACGTAAAAATAATTTTTGCCGTCTTTCCAAACAACATTAAATTTTGGTTGATATTTTTTTATTAAATTTGCTTCCAAAATTAACGCCTCAATTTCCGAGCCAGTCTCTAAGTATCCAACTTTATCAACCTTATCCATAAACAGATTATCTCTGTAACTTGGTTGTTGAAAATGGTTTTTTACCCTATTCTGGATATTTATAGCCTTGCCGATGTAAATAGGGTTTAGGGTATAGGTTTTAGGGTTTAGTTTTGGTGGCGAAGCGTAAAACGAATACACTCCGGCCGTTTTTGGCAAGTTGTCGATTTTTGACTTCGGTAATAATTTAAATCTATTCATATTTTTATTTAAAGCTAAAATTTAGTTTTTTTCAAGATTGATTCTGATTTGCGGGCATGATAATCTAAAAATAGTAAGATATTGCCTTGTTGGCGATATTCTTGTCCTTTGAAAATTTTTTTGAGGAGTTTAGAAATGAAAACGATTTATTTCCGATTGTTTGTGATTTTTGCCGCAGCAGTTTTTTTTGCGGTACAGCCGTGCGCGGCGCAAGTTCAGTATGTTGTCACTGATTTGGGCACGCTCGGCGGAAATTACAGTTATGCCCGTGGCATCAACGACAATGGTCAGATTGTGGGGACGGCCACCATTTCTAACATATCTTCCGACTGCCACGCCTTTCTCTATAGTAATGGGACGATGAGTGATATTGGCGCATTCCAAGATTTTTATTCCTTCGCTGTAAGCATCAATAACAACGGACAAATCGCGGGCTATGTTTCGAACCCTTCCCCTCCATCATGGAAATATGATATGGCTTTCTATTATGCAAACGGAAGTATGACTATTATAGGCGACCCAACTGAGTACTATCGGATAGGTTCTTATGGAAGCGTACACCCTTGTGGCATAAACGACCAGGGTGAGGTGGCAATCAATGGGGGTAATCTTTATTGTGACGGAATTATTACCAAACTGCCCGTGGGTGTGATCATGCGCGACGGTTCAACTGATATTAACAATAATGGCACGGTCGTCCTCGGGCCACACTTCGACATGACGGGCGATTACAACATCCATTACAAGATGTATATTTACAGCAATGGAATATGTGCTGATTTGGGCACGCTCCCGGGTTATTCTGATTATAATTTCTGTTGCCCCGTCGCTATTAATGATAATGACCAAGTTGTGGGATATGTTCATGACAAGCAAAATTCCTCATATTGTCACCCCTTTCTTTACGCTAACGGAGAGATGCAGGAATTACAAAGATTTGGAGGTGTTGGGGCTATTCCACGTGACATCAACAACAATGGGCAAATCGTGGGATCCGTGCAATATGGTAGTGGTCGTGCATTCTTGTACAATAATGGGGCAATGCAGGATCTTAATAGTTTGGTTGAACCATCTTCTGGATGGACGCTTAATTCAGCAAATGCCATTAACAGCACGGGCCAGATTGTTGGCAACGGAACAAATCCCGCCGGAAAATCTCGTGCCTTTCTATTAACACCAGTTGGGAAATGCCAAGAATATCAAGTCCAGCCGCCTACATGCGCGCCCATTGAACATCTTGCAAAATGGGATGGTACGAATTGGGTGCCGGTATGCACCGGCGATCTTTCTTCCGGCAATATCCACATTTTGGTTCACGGATGGGCGCCTGGTTTAAGAACGTTCGCGGATGACGGCGGAAAAATCTGGGACACAACAGACCCCAAAACCGGTTCTGCCACCAATGCGGATTTTGCCGGAATACTGAAAAACGCGGCGATAGACATTAAGGCTGTCGCCCCGGGCGACATCGTTGTCGCATTCAACTGGATTGATATGTCGGCAACGGTGAGGAGTCCATCGGATATACTCTCGCTTACTGAGGCGCGACAATCGCGATTGAAAACTGACGAAGCGGCTGGTGATTTGGTTGATGCGTTGAAATCTGCGGGTATTTTTTCTGGGAGTTTCACGGGCAAGTTACAGATTTTTGGGATAAGCCATGGAGCCCGCGTGTCGGCTCTGGCAACTGAAAAACTGTATAATAGTGGCAATGTCGGGTCAGTAGTTGTAAACCAACTTACATTAGCTGATTCCCCAGAAGGCACAACGGGTTTGACTGGCGCAGGCAACCAATTAGGCTCTGTTCTCAGTGGAATTAAAATCGGTCGCGATGCGTCATCTACGTTTGTCGATAACTATTACTCATGTTTCGGGAATAGTTATAATGTAGATGATGGTATCGTCAATGTGAAGTTGACCCCCAAACCATCTTTGTCTTTCGGAGATAAGCATGTCTATCCTGTTAATTGGTATGAGGGGGCTAGTATGTCAATAAACAATCTTGGGATTGCATGGTCGCCCCTTGAGGGAGATGCCTACAAAAACCTGTCTTCAAGCTATGAGCAGGACTGGCAAAATCCCAATGGAAGTTTTGACAACTCAAAAGAATATAACCTAAAGGATACGGGCGCCAAGTTGAGTCCGGTGGAAAAATGGTTGCGTTTGGATATGTCCACATTGCTAACCCAGGGTTTGGTCACCGCAATACCAAGTGGCATGCGCTTAACTGAGCATAGCCCGGCATATTGGCATAGCAGTTTTGTAAAGGGTATCGACGACACGGCAATTGAATTTACTTATCAGTTTTTAAATGCTGGAGACGGCGATCAGCTCACCTTGTGGGTTGATGACGAACTTAGATTTGTTATCACCGGCGACCTTGCCGGCACGGACGCTTTTACCACAGATATTGATATTAGCGACCTTGACGCAGGCTACCACATTCTTAGCGTGGCGCTTAATAACTATGGCGACGTTAATGCCAGCGTCGATGTTACTGATTTCACAATGGTTTCTGTTCCCGAACCATCGTCTCTGCTTCTGCTAACAATGGGATTATTTTTTGCCGGAAAGCGGAAATAATCTGCAAGTTTGTATAACCTCTCGCCAAGTGTGGGAGGTTTTTTATTGTTCAAGCCACTGAACATAGTTTACAGTCTATTAATTGATTTTTTGCCTCTTCGACCTCTTCTTTTTTGTGATTTAGCTTGGCGTCAATAAACTTCATTAAAGTCTCGATTTGTTCTTT
>Ga0268277_1000564_pt1 | contig 29072 bp, 37 predicted proteins | sample saktaG_5_FD_190132 | JGI IMG/M metagenome (GOLD analysis project Ga0268277, IMG submission 190132) | Saline water microbial communities from Sakinaw Lake, British Columbia, Canada - sak_2010_1_5_50m | ecosystem: Environmental > Aquatic > Non-marine Saline and Alkaline > Saline ... | reverse complement strand
CGGTGGTTGGTTTTTTTGTTAAAATTTCTAAAAGGCCTTCTCTCTTTTTTTCTTTGAAAAAGTTCTTGATTAGTCGGTCTTCCAAGGAATGAAAAGAAATAACTGCTATTTTTCCTCCTTTCTCTAAGACATTTAGGGCTTGAGGGAGTGCCTTTTCAATATTATCCAATTCTTGATTAACGACAATTCTTAACGCCTGAAATGTTTTAGTGGCAAAATGGATTCTTTTTTTGGTATACCAAATCGGCACTGACTTTCTAATAACTTCAACTAATTGAAACGTTTCTTCTATTGGCAGTCTTTTTCTTTCTTCAATAATCATCTTACTAATACTCCTAGAAAACCTTTCCTCCCCATATTTTTTTAAGGTTTCCTCTATTTCTTTGTAAGACCAATTATTAATTATTTTTTCAGCGGTCAAATAGTTTTCTCCTTTTTGGGAATATCTCATATCCAAAGGTTCGTTTTTTTGAAAACTGAATCCCCTTCCCGATTTTTCCAAATGCCAACTTGACATTCCCAAGTCAAACAAGATTCCATTTATGGGTCCGAAATCATAATTTTCAACAATGTTTTCTAAATTGACATAAGAGTCATTAACTAAAACCAGCCCGCTCTCGTTTGTTTCTCTGTTTTTTAGTTCTTGATATAAATCCGAGTCTGTTTCAATCCCTAAAACCTGTCCATCCGGTTCAATCATTTCTAAGATAGACAAGGTATGGCCTGCCCAGCCGATTGTAGCATCAACAAAATTTTCATTTGCTTTTGGGTCAAGATAATGGAGAATTTCTTTTTGAAGAACAGGAATGTGAATCATAGACGAAGCCCGAAGGGCTGAGTTAAGATGAATGCGGAGCATTCATCGCCTGCAAATGAGCAAAGTGAGCTCGTCGAAAAGAGAAGTGCTTAAATGCCTAATTCTTTTAACCTTTCGGCTATATCCCCTACTTCTTTTTCGGTTTTCTCTCTGTAAGAGTCCCACTTCTTCTCATCCCAAATTTCAATTCGGTTATAAAGTCCGGCTACAATTATTTTTTCTCCCAAAGAAGCGTATTTTTTTAAATAATCAGGGATTAGAATTCTTCCTAATTTATCCAAGTTCACCTCCATCGCTCCGGATAGCATAGTTCGGGCAAATCCTCGGGCATCTGATTGAGTGAGGGGAAGTTGGGAAATCTTCTTAGCTAATTTTTCCCACTCCTTCGAAGAAAGTAAGAAAAGACAGCCATCAAGACCGCGGGTAATGAAGGCCTTTTTTCCTAATAACTGCCTAAACTTAATAGGAATAGATACTCTTTTTTTGCCGTCTATTTTATATAAGTATTCACCTGAAAACATGTCAATTTTCTCAGCGAAGCAAGCCCGAAGGGCACCGCTGAGATGTTAGAAAATTGTATACCCAGCACTTATTTTTACAGAAGTATTACAAGGGTTTTAATTTTGTAATTCTAAACGATAATGTTAATGCCTATTTTGTGTTTCTATAGAAATAAGTGCTGGGTTCTCGCTCGCTTCGCTCTTTTAAAGTTATCCCCAGAAACCCTAACTTATCCCCACCTTTATCCACAATTATCCATCTGTATCCTTTTTATCCCATTTCCCCCTCAATGTCAACCACTTTATAACCCCCCTATTTAAAGAATGAGGCTAAAGGATTTGTCTTGCTATCACGAGCTAAATGAAAAACACCCTCTTTAAAAAGAGGGTGTTTATCCACAGTTTTTCCACTATTGATGTTTCTAAATAGAATTTTAGTGGCAAAAAAGATTTTTTAGAAAATCTTTAATTACTAGGAAACTTACTCAACAGGTAAACTTTCAGGTAAAAATAAGGGGATTATCTCTTCAATGGGCTTAAACTCTTTAGGAATAATTATTTCCATTTTTTTGTCAACATCAAGAAAATTAAAAACCAAATTCAATTTTATTTTTTCAATTTCTTCCATTTCAAAGTCCTTGGCACTCATTTCTTTTTCCATAGCTACTTGGTATAAAGATGAGTCCTTTTCGTGAAGCCAAAAATCAATTTCTAAAGGATCTATTTTTTCCCAGGCAGTATCAAAATTTTCCTCAAATCCTTTCAAGAAATTATCCAATTCATTTTCGTAGATTCCCTTTTCTTCTTCGGAAAGATATTCTTTATTGGCATCCATAAGTCCAATAATAGAATCCTTAATTGTTTCCTTATCTACTCTTGTGAGGTAATGGATAACCTTTAATTCATCAAGATTCTCCTTGCCAAGATTTTTCTTTATTTTAAAATAATTCTTTCCTTCTGCTATCTTCTTAATGTCGTTAATGAATTCCTCTTGACTAACTGCTTCCTCTTTTGGTAATTGCCCTAATTGTTCCCTTATATTATTAATGTCGATTTTTATCCATTGGTCTTTAATGCTATCAAAACTTCCTTCTAAAAAGGGAATAGTTGGCAAAGTGGTAACTTTAAAATAAATTTCATCTTTTACTCCCACAATTTCTCCTCCAACATTCACATTTATTCCTTCTACTCCAAATGTTAAATTAAAGTCGGAAGAGGTCTTGGCGTCTTCTGTCCCGGAATCGCTAAAAGTTTCCGATATTAAAAGAGAGACCTCTACTTTTTGTGGTTCTTTATTCTCATCTCCTGTTTTGGCCCAAACTTCAGCTGATATTTTTCCTTCGATCTTAAAGTCCTTTGAATCAACAAGCTTGGTTATGGCCTTTTCAATAATCAGCGAAGCATTGGGTGAAAAGGGACTCCAGATAATCAAAACGGCCGCGATAATGATTATTACTCCTCCTAAAATAACTAATAATAATGTTTTTTTAATCATAGATAACTAAGTTAAAGTTTTCTGCTCCGACCTTTACCTTGTCTCCTCTCTTTATTTTACCACTTAAAAGGGCTTCGGCTAAAACATTTTCCACATTATTTTGGATAACTCTTTTCATCTCTCTGGCTCCAAATTGAGGAGAATATCCCAATTCAACGATTTTCTCTTTTAGTTCTTTTGTTATTTCAAGTTCTATTCCTCTGTCTTTGAGATTGTCGGCTAATTTCTTAATTAATAGATGGCAAATTAAAAGAAGATTGTCTTTTGTTAGGGGCTTGAAAACGACTATGGCGTCAAACCTGTTGATAAACTCTGGTCTAAACATTCTTTCGCGAAAAAGATAGTCCAAAAGATCCTCTTTTACCATAACTAACTCTTTATTTTGTTTAATGTCTTCCCTGATAACTTCCGATCCGGCATTACTAGTGGCAATAATTAAAGTTTCCTTGTAATCAATTTTTCTGCCGATTCCATCAGTAACCCAACCTTCGTCCAATATCTGTAAAAACAAGTTTAAAATATTTGGATGGGCTTTTTCAATTTCGTCCAATAAAATTAAAGAAAAAGGGTTTTCCCTGACCGGAACGGTAATTAGGCCTTCTTGCCCGTCGCTATCCCCTATCAATCTTTTAATATCGCCAATCGTTTGAAACTCTGACATATCCAATCTTATCATTTTTCTTTCCGAGCCGAAATAAATTTTCGCCAACGCCTTGGAGGTCTCTGTTTTGCCAACCCCGGTCGGTCCCAAAAACATAAACGAACCAATTGGTCCATTTTTGGTTTGTATTTCAGCTTTTGCTCTTCTAATAGATGAACTCACTTCAGAAACAGCTTCTTCTTGATTAATAATTCTTTGGTGAATTAGGTCTTCTAAGTTTAATAATGTCTTTTTCTCTTTCTCTTCAAGTTCTTCTAAAGGGATTTCCGTTTTTTCAGAAACGATTTTTCTGATGTGTTCTATTCTAAGAACTTTCTCTTTTTTAAACATCGCCAGCCAACTCATTGATTCATCTAAAAGTCGCAACCCTTTTTCAGGGAAAGGAATATCTTTAAGATAACGGGAACTTAATTTTAAAATTTCTCTCAATGACTTATAACTGATAAATTTTTTATGTTTTCTTTCAAAGAAAGGAACGAGATTCTCCAATAATTCTAATGTTTCTTTTTCAGAAATTTCAGCTATTTCCACTTTTTCAAAAAGGTTTGAGAAAGAGGTGTTTTTTTCTAAGGTTCTGTGAAGTCCTTGATAAGATGTCACCGCAATAACCTGAAAAGACGATAGGGGCAAATAACGGCTTAAAATACCCGAAATATCCACTTTCCCGAGAGAGTTTTCTTTACCGAGAAAGTTTTGGATTTCCTCTATAACCAAAACAATATTGCCAGCGTTGGTGACTTGGTTAAAACATTGGTCTAACTTTAATTCTGTCTCCCCGGAGGAATTCGTTTCGGCAATTAATTGACCAATATCAAAAATTAGAACCCTTTTATAATTCACCGAAGAAGAGCTTTTGCCTAAAAATGATTTTTGAGCTATCGCTTCAACAATACTCCCCCGCCCGCAGCCCGGTTCGCCAACCAATAAAACATTGTTAATTTCTTCTTTCCCTAAAATTCTTTCCGCTTCTTTAATTTCTTTTTTATGACCGACAATTTCCCTAAAACCGGACTTTTTGAGAACATCTCTCAAATCGGTGGAATATTTGTCCAGGGCTATAGTATAACCGCTGGCCAAGTCCCGACCAATAGTTCCTTTTTTAAGGAGGTTTTCGCATTCCCAAAACTTTTTTGAAAAAAGAACTTTTTCGTTCACTCTTTCATACCAAAAGACCAAACTTTCAATATCCTCTTTTTTTAAGTTATTTAAGTTTAAAATCTTATCCAACGGTTCACATTCGCAAAAAGCGATTAAAATATCTCCTATACCGATTTTATTATTCCCTCTGCTTTGGGCGATTTTTGCTCCTTCCAATATTACTTTTTCAAAACCGGAACCCCACTTTTCTTTCATTTGAGAGACGTTTTCTTTTACTGTCTTTTTTATTTCCGAAAGAGAGAGTTCTGCTCGGCCAAAAACAAAATCCAGTTCTTCCGACTTTGAGCAAAGAAGAAAATACAAAAGAAGTTCTTTGGTCGCCTCTCGGCTTTCTTTTCTTTTGACCGACTTTAATGTCTCTCGGCAGATTTTTCCAACCTCATAATCAAGGAAAGCTGCTAAATTATAACTTTCGGGGTCCGCTAATAATTGAGAGATTGAGTGTTTGGATTCCGGATTTTTTATTTTTGACTTGAAAAAGAAAGATATTTCAAAGAAAAACAATGTTAAAACCAAACAAATAATGGATTGCCCTAAAAAATGCTCGGAAAATACCTTCAAAAAGAAAAAAAGAAAAATAGCGGTTAATACAAGAAACAAAACTTTGAAAAAGTCAGTAAATTTGAATAACAGGGTTTCTCCCAATTTTAAGGATTGATAAATTGAAGTATTTTTTAATCTGAACATATTACTTAATTTTTTAGACAAGACCCGAACTTATTGGTATTTAATCGCAGTTCTCGCCCACTTAACAAGTTTCCCCTATATTAATTGGATTCCTAAGATAAGAAGATAAATGGAAATAAAGGGGGAAAGAAACCAAAAAAGAAAAATAAAAACACTGATGGCAAAAATAAAAATTTCGGTCAATAAACCGACGAAGATGAGGAAAACTCTCACAATCAGTCCCAAAGTCCGGGAAATCATATTACCGATAAATGTTTCTAAAAATCTTTTGAGGTCAAATCCCCGACCATATGATTCTTTATATTTTCGCCAAGGAGCAAAAAGAGTTTTCAAAAGAGAAAAAACGGAAAAATAATTGAAATTAAAAACTAAAAAACCCTTAGAAACTTTTAATATCTTTAAGGGAACTTCTTTGAAATGCCATTTCAACCACATTAAATATATATTTTTCTTCGGAGATGATTCTAACATTATTTTAAACGATTATTAATTAATAATAACAAATATCTAAAGAAAGAAAAAGAGGCAGGATTTGGGAGTCCTGCCTCTTTACATCCGGTTCTCATTTGAAGAAGTGAGAAGTGGGGGAAATGAGAGCCGGAGAGATCGGGGATTACGTAAGAATACTGAAGATTGCAATTGTATAAAAGATTTTAATTTTCTATTTCAATCTTAGCATACTGATTCCCGCTTGTCAAGATTTCGCCCTTGACAAGAAGCAGAAATCTGACGAGGTTAAACCCAGTATTATCTTATTAACCTACCGACCAACATTCCAACATTTCAACAACTACTGTGGGTGGTACAGGATTTGAACCTGTGACCCCTGCAATGTGAATGCAATGCTCTACCACTGAGCTAACCACCCTTTCTCCCAATTTCATTCTAACATTTTTAGCCAATTTCTGAAAGTTCTGCTATAATAAAAGAAATTAATTAAGACAATGGAGAATTTTATTTTTTACTTTAATCCTAAAAAGAGAAGGGATATTATCTTGAAGTCATTTTGTTATTCCCCTTCCTCTAAAAAAGAATGTGAGTTAGGTAATCTTTATTTGGTTATTGCGTTGAATAAACCAAGAAAGGACTACGATAATCTTTCGGAACTTTTAGAAATTATAAAAAATGAATATTATCATTTGCCGGAAAGAGGAGCAGAGATTTCTTTTAAGGGGGTTTTGGAAAAATCAAACGATTTTTTGAGAAAAGAACGGGAGCAACAGAACGACAAATGGTTAGAAGGATTAAGTTTGTCAATTTTTTCCCTAACCAACGATTTTTTTATTTATTTTTCCCAAAAAAATGGATTGAAAAATATTTTAATTAGGGGAGAAGAATTGTTTGAGATTGGAGAAATTGAAGAAAGCGAATCCCCTACTCAAAAAATGTTTTCAAATATGGTAAAGGGGAAATTAGTCGAGAGAGACAAGATGCTGGTGTTAAACCAAGAATTATTTATTCGTCTTCGGGAAGAATCCCTATTGGGAGAAATAAAGGATTTGGGAAGCCCGAGAGAATTAAAAAGGATTTTTAAAAATGAAAAAGAGACCCTAAAAGAGTTTTTCGGAGTTCTGCTTCTTATTTTCATCAAAAAAGAAAAAAGAAAGATATATTTAAAAATCCCTGAAAGTGTAAAAAAGGTCTTGATTTTAATTTTAATCTTGGTCATACTCTCAATTTTGGGGCATTATCTATTCTAAATTTAAAATCTATCAACGAGTCCGGGTCTCGTTGATAGAACATTAAGATGTTATTTAGGTGCGTTTTGGGACGATCGTCCTAGAATGACCTTTTTCCCCCTTTTTCTCCCTTTTTTGCCTATATCTATCTATTTATTTATTTTATAACAAATCCTGACGATCGGCGATATTTGTTATAAAATGTTTCTTTTGCCTTATCCTGTCTATCTTTACATTTGGGTGCGTTTTGGGACGATCGTCATAGAATGCACCTGAATTTGTTGAGAGAAAAATTAAGAGAGAAGTTTTTTATTTAACGGAAATTGTTCAAAAATTTATTTTTATTAGTTTTTATTTTTTCGCTATTGACGAAATTAAAAATGTATGCTATCATCTAAGCAGTAGCCGATAAAGATTTATCGGTTTAAAAATTAAAAATTAACCATAATCATAAAGGAGGTAAAAAAGATGAAGATGGGAACAAAAGCGAGATGGAAAATATTATTCGGATTTGTAGCAGTTCTGTCACTTTCTGTCCTGGTGATTCTCGTGAGCAGTTATCTCTCTATTCACTCCGAAAATGGCTTAAGAGGAGCAGAATATCGTTATTTCCCGGATAATGCCATTACCGAATCCGGTAAAGAAATGTCGATGGGACTTGCCTTTAATGTTGAGCCCGAGGATTCCGTCATCGTGACGGTAACGCTCACAAAGAGGGGCAAAGTTTATTATTTCGATCGAAGGGCAACCGAAGAAAAAGGAAAGTGAACTTCAGCAGAACTAAAAACCCACCCCGGGAAAATTGGGTGGGTTTTTTATTTACACCTTTGGATAAAACTATTTCAATTCCACTTTGGCACCGGCTGCTTCAAATTTTTTCTTGATTTCTTCGGCTTCTTCTTTCCTAACGTTTTCCCTTACTACTTGAGGTTCTTTTTCAGCTGCTTCAACTAAGTCCTTTGATTCTTTCAGCCCCTTTTGAGTCAGGTCTCGAATAACCTTAATAACTTCTATCTTCTTATCCCCTATCCCGACCAGTTCTATATTAAAAGAACTTTTTTCTTCCGGACCTGCTGAAGCGCCAGCCGAAGCACTGGCTGCTGGAGCAACCATCATTTGAGGAGAAGAAGAAACATTGAATTTTTTCTCTAAGACCTGAACTAATTCCGCTAAATCAACGGTCTTCATCTCTTCAATTTCCTTAACTAACTTCTCAAACTTTTTAGGAATCTCAATGGATTCTTCTTTTGATTTTTCCGCTTTTTTTTCTTCTGTCATATTAACTAAATTCAAAATACAAGAGTCAAAACGCAAAATATTCGAAAATATTTTTTACATTTTACTTTTTCATCTTGATTTTTGATTTTTGATTTTTAAGTTTATGCTTTGGCTTTTGCCAAAACACATATCAGACCTTTAATATTGCCCTTAAAGACATTGGCTAAGCCCGAAATAGGGCTCTTTAAACTATAAACTAATTTAAACAACAATTCTTCCCTTGAAGGCAATTGGGCAAATTTATCAATTTCTTCAGGAGTTAAAAGGATATATTTTTGATTTTGCTTTTTGTCCCTACTCGCTCCGCCTAAAATTTTTAGATTTTCATTTTCTTTTGAGGATTGATAACAAATTTTACTGGGAGCCAACTCGTCTTCCGAGCTGAAAACCAAAGCTAATTGACCCTCAATTTCTTCAATCCCTTGAAGAAACTTTTTTTCTTCCGCTTTTTCCAAAACCTTTTTTAAAAGATTTTTCTTAACGATTTTTAGGTCGCATTCGGAGTCCCTCAATTTTTTTCTTAAATCAAAAAGTTTATCAGAACTTAAACCGCTAAAATCAAGAAAAATTATTTTTTCTTTCTCTTCAATTTTTTTCCCTAAGTCCCCTATCATTATTTTTTTCTCTTCTTTTGTTTTTGCCATAAAAAAATATCTGTTTCACCGCAGATATTCTAAAAAACTTTACTTGCCTAAATAGGATTTACCTGCTAATCCGAACTTATTTAACGCGGATAAGCAAACCTATTGTCTGCGGCGATTTATTAATTGTAATTTGAGTATAGCAGGTTTTAAAAATTATACAAGACCCCTTATCAATACCTCTCCAAACTTTCGAGCTACTTGAGGTCCAGAAGCGGTTATAATATTCCCATCAATAACCACATTTTCCTTTTGGTAATCGACCCCTTCTCCTTCTAATATCTTAATTGCCGATTTATCTAAATTAGTTGACCAGACAGTAGCTTTTTTCCCCTTTAAAACGCCACTTCGAGCTAAAATCGTCGGGGCTATACAAATTGCTCCCAAAATTTTATTTTGAGACAGCATCTCTTGGGCTATCTGATGACATTTTTCATTTTCAATATATTTCATTGCTCCACTCCCCCCGATAAAAACAATGGCATCAAAATCAGAAACATTTAATTCGTCCAATGTTAAATCAACATTAACATCTCCTCCATAACTTCCAATAGCCCTTCCCTTTTTCTCACTGACTATTTTTGTTTCAATTCCTTCGGCTCTAAAAATACTTTGAGGGATAAAAAGCTCCTCGTCGCGAAAATCATTGAAAGCGATTATAAAAGCAACTTTTTTATTTTTTAGAAGAGTATTCATTATATTGTTGGTTTATTTAATATACTTCCATTTATTAGTATTGTGCTCCTCCAATGTTTTGCTGAAAATAGTTTCTCCTTCGGGAGTTGTCAAATAAAACCAATAGGGGTTTTCTTCATAATAAATCGTTGCTTTGATACTATCAAGACCAGGGTTACAAATGGGGCCCAAGGGCAAACCGAGATACTTATAAGTATTGTAAAGGGAATCCTTTTCTAAATCCTCTTTTGTCAAAGATAAACTTTTTTTGCCTGTTAAATAAATTACACTGGCGTCAACTTGAAGGGGCCAACCATTTCTTAACCGTTTCCATAAAATGGAAGCGACATTTTTTTTATCTTCGTATGTCTTTACTTCTTTTTCCAATAAAGACGCCATTGTCAAAACCTGATATAAACTTCTTCCCTGTTCCTCAACTTTTTTTCTCAACTCTAAATTAAATTTTTTATCAAAGTTTCTTAATGTTTTTCTAATAATATTTTCTATCCCCTCTTCCTCGTCTATTTCATAAGTATCGGGGAAAAGATAACCTTCAAGCCCTACATTCTTTGGCTTTTCTTTCAAAAAACCGAATTCTTCAGAAAAATCTTTTGGTTCGGGGGAATCTTTGGCTTTAGGATAATTAAGATTTTGAAACCCCGCTATTTCAAAGAATTCTTCTGCTTGAAAAAGTCCTTTACTCTCAAGATATTGACCAATATCTCCTAATCCCCAACCCTCAATAATGGTGATTTCTTGTTTAACTGTTTCTCCTTGATTAATAATTTTCAATATCTTAGATATACTCATTGTCGGCGATAGAGCGTATTCTCCCGCCTGTAAATTATTTTGGATATTTCGGACAGTAGCCGTGTAATTAAACAAGAATTTAGAATTAATTAGCCCTTCCTTTTTTAAATTAGAAGAAATGTCAAACAATCCGTCTCCTTTTTTAATATTAAAAATAGTTTCTTTTTGAGAGTATTTTTCAACCGGAATATTAATTTGCCAATAAAAAACGGCGACTATTAGGACTAAAAACAAAACTAAAATTGAAATTGGAGAAAATCTCTTTGTTTTTTTTATCTTTAAAAAATTACTTATCATTTTGAATTTTTAATTAAGGGAACAAAACTGAAACCGGGGTACTCTACTTCTTGAAAACGATTCTCTGATTCTTTTTCAAAAAACCAGATTGAAGAATCTATCGGAGCGACAATTATTCCTCCTTTTTTTAATTGTTTTCTCCATAATACAGGGATATTCGTTTTGGCCGCCGCCGAGCACAAAATTTTATCAAATCCTTTGGCAAGCTCAGAGCAAGAGGAGATATCGGGATAACCTTTAGAACCATCAGCGCAAAAAAACTTAACGACTCCTTTTTTTATAAAATTATATTTTGAAACATTATTTTTGCCGAATTTCATCAATTTAGGAATTATATCTATCGCTATAACCCTTCCCTTTGATTTTTCATTAAATTTTTCCTTACTCACAATATAAGCAAGGAGGGCGCTTGTCCACCCACTGCCGGCGCCTATGTCTAAGATTTTTTCCCCGGGTTGAGGTTTTAGAAGTTCCAGCATAAAAGCGACAACCAACGGCTGGGAAATCGTTTGTCCCTCGCCTATTGCCAAGGCCTCATTGAGTTCGGCTAAATTTTTTAATTCTTCAGGCAAAAAATCAATTCTTTTTATATGCCGAAAAGCATCAATGATTTCAGGGGTCTTTAACCATCTATTCTTAATCAGATTCTTAACTAAACTCATTGTTTTTTAACTTTTTTCGTCTTTGTAAAGCGAGGATTTTCCAATTATAATTTTATAAATGTTTTCAATGAAATCCCCACCGGCATAACCGATAATAAAACTTAGAGCGGGGCTAAAAACTCCTTCAAGGTTAAAACCAATTTCTTTTATTGCCGTGGCTGCTGATAACCCTATTACCCCAGAAAGAAAAACCGTAACTAAAAAATTATTTAGTTCAAAGGGAACATTTTTATAGGCAAATTTATGCTTTAGAAAACCGATTAATCCTCTTACAACTCCTCCGAAAAAGCCCGCTAATAAAATTGAAAAATACATATTAGAAGATGTTAGCAAGATTGTTTTATGAAAACAATCTTGTGTTGCAGATTCTTATACTCGCCTAAGTTTCCTTTTGGAAAATTTTGGCGGGTATTAGACGAAATTATTAAAAAGGACTAATTACACTTCCTAATGTATCGGGGTATCCTTTCGTTAAAAGCCAGACGCTAAGGATAAGAGCGATAACAACCAATATAATATCAATAATAATCATTATTTTGCTCATTTAATTTCTATAGTAATCTTTTTTGGCAAAAAAGGTTATTCGTTTCCTGCCCGATTTTTCTGCCTTTATCCGTTAAAGAAATAAAAGTGTTTGATCCCCCTTTAATTAATTTTCTTTCTCTTAAGTCCCTTAACGGACGGTCCAACTTTCGGGTGTCTGGCCACTTTGGATTATTTTTCAGGGAAAAAATTTCCGGGAAACAGCCGAAACATTTTTTAACTAAGTTTTCAAAAGTTTGTTTTTTGCTGTCATTTGAATAGAGAACAAAAAGAATTAAATTCTCCATACTCAACTTCATTATTGAATTAATCCTTTCTCTAACCATATTGCTAAGATTATACCATTAATCTCCCTAAAAGTCGCCTTTTTTAATTTATAAACCCAAATCTCTATCAATCCCCTGCATTGCTCTAAGGGCTATCTCTATAAGTTCTTCTAAAGTTAAATTTAGATATTCTTGACACTTTTTAATAATTTCTCGATTGACTCCTTGAGCAAAATTTTTTTCTTTAAAATGTTTCAAGATAGACCTTGATTCAAGGTCGCTTATTTTTTTAGAAGGTAAAACTAAAGTGGAAGCCACAATCAAGCCGGTGAGTGGGTCGGAGACAAAAAGCGCTTTTTCCAATTGTGTTTCCGGGAGAATTCCATGGGCTTCATTGTGAACTCTAACGGCTTGGCAAATATCCACCTCCAGTCCTGCTTCTTGAAGCATTTGAGCGCCAATAAGGGAGTGTTCCTTAAGGTCGTCTTTGACTTTTTCGTAATCAATATCGTGTAAAAGCCCAGTTAACTTCCACTTTTCTTTATCTTCCCCAAAATGAAATGCTAAATCACCCATTACCGCCTCTACGGCAAAACAATGCTTTCGTAAGTTTTCGTTAGAAATATTTTCTTTTAATAATTTTAAAGCCTGTTCTCTATCCATAATTTTATTTTCTTAAATAAATTTAATTTTTCTGTTTTGGTAAAAAACATCAATCTTTGTTTTATTTATATTGCCAAAAATTATTTGTTTTGATTTGATATACATCTTTCAAGGTATTGTTATCTAATTCACGAATTAAAAATTTTTCTATCGCTTTATAAAAATCATCTGCTGATGATTTTTCTCTCAAGTTTTGAAAATTTTCTTGGGTTAATAATTCGTAAGTAAATTCAAAAATAGTTTCTTTGTTTTTATCAATAATACATTTTAATTCTGTCGAATCTGTATCTTTATTGGTGCTTTTATTGTAGTTTATTTCGTGTTTTATCACAAATCGGTCACCATAAACCTCTTCTAAGGTTTTTATGGATGCTTGGACTGATAGATTACCAGTATTTTTTAGTTCTAATCGTTTCCCAAATTTATCAAGTAAAAAACCTAAAAACTCATCTCCCCACGATGGTGTAAATGTTATTACGCCTTCAAAATCAACAATAATTTTTTCAGTTTTTTTAATTTCTTTTAGAGATGGCTTAAAAGCAGCTAAAGCCTCTCTGCCAAATTGTCTGCTGTTTAATGTTGAACCGAATTTTTTCAAGTATATTGTCATATTATTAAAACTTAATTAATACTAAACATCCTTGTAGATAGACATTTGATTTATTAATATCTAAATTTGCGCTATATTCTTTAATTTTAAGTATTGCATCGCCAGTATAAAATATTAAACTTATTTGGTTTGACATAATAACTTTTTTAACAAATTTTAGGCCATTACCCCTATATTCTGGTGCGCGGCCAGAAACAACTTCGGTAAAAGCAACTTTTAATGCTTCTTGGTGATTTAAAAGTTTTGGCCTTGCTTTTCTTAAAGTTTTTAAAATACCTTGTCCTCTGTCTGCTAAAACAATCCGTTTTTTAATTAAATCATAAGCAAAAAATATACCCGACATATCAGGCCAATTGCCAAGATTATGGTCAAAAGAATTATTACCAATTTCACCGGCAATAGCTGTAATTAATGGAAACATTTTCTTCAATCTTTCTACTTTTCCCAAATCATTTTCTAATTTTGATAATCGCGCCTGAAAAACTGATATATCTTGGCAATAAAAAAGAGATGGTATTTCGCTTTCAGATTTACTAACAGCCCATCTTTTAGCCGATTTGAACAAGTCACTTGTATTGTCTCTAATAAATTCTTCTACAACAAATCTTTTATAATATCTATGGTCTCCCTTTTTTTGGCGAATAGAAACCAGCTTGCCTGATTTATCCCATCTACGGAGAGTTTGGATAGAAACTCCAGCTATACTCGCCACTTGACCTATTGTTAGTAATTTTGACTCCATAAATTGAAACTTATTTTCCGTAAACCTATACAAATTCCATATAAACCTATACATTATAAGTATATATTTTAGATAAATGTTTGTCAAATCAATATTTATCAAAAAAATGAAGAAAAAATACGGAGGTCAGACCTCCGTATTTCCCCATCCCACTGTTCGCTATTTATTGCTCACTACCTACTATCCCAACTCTCCGATTAATTTTTTCTTTTTGCTGAAAATAAAAATATAAAGAATAGGCAAAATCGCCAAACTATTAATTATTAGAAGGGCGACAAACCACCATTTTTGGGCTCTTTGAGCGGCTTTCCATAATGCCACTCCCTTCCAAGGGATAACCCAAGCGACTATTAAAAACAAAACCCATTGATTTTCAAATATAAATTGTCCCATAATTTTATTTTTTAACTAAAATTAACTGCTTAAATTACGGAGGTCAGACCTCCGTAATTTTTATGTCTCTTTTTTAAGAAACAAGTATATCGTAGCATTCTCTCCGTAGCCTTCTAAAATGGTGCCACATAATTCCCACCCATCTATCCCAAGATCGTTAAGCACTTTCTCTGCTTTTGATCTATGAACTGAAATTATCTTGTACTGATGTTTTTTCATATTTTTTTAATTAAGTCCTCGACTTTTATATTTATTTTTAATAATGAGAATCCCACTAACGATTAACATAGCACCAATTGAAATTGATAAAAGGGTGTTAGGATAATAAAAATAAGCTACTCCTACTATCTTCTCAGCTCCCACTGCAGGTAAACGAAGACCATAGCTAGTTCTATAGGAAAAGCCAAAAATGTTATATGCACAAAGTCCTGTGCCAATTATAATCATTATTGCTCCTAAGTATTGTTTTATAAATTTCTTAATTTTTTCTCTCATAAATTTATTTTTCGCTCTTTCTTTTAAAATACTCCCTTTTTCATCTTTTATCAATCCTTTTGGAGAAGAATAAAAGATGACTGGGTTAAACCCAGTCATCTTTTGTCGTTGTCCACTAACATTAAATTACCGGGGTCAGACCTCGGTATTTTAATAATATGATAAAATTTGAGCGAAGCGAAAATTTGCAGCAGGGGCGGCAGGGCGCTACGAGATAAATCTCGTCTTTCCCTTTGCCCTACCATAAAATAAAAAACACATTTAGTGTTTTTTATTTTATGGCAGGGGCGGCAGGGATCGGACCTGCAACCTTTGGTTTTGGAGACCAATGCTCTTCCAGTTGAGCTACACCCCTAATTTTTCATAAAATTATAATATTTTCTTACGCTTCTTTGTCTTTCTTTAAGTTAGCGCAATAGGCAAAATGAAAAAAATACTTGTCTAAGTCCTTTAAAGAGCTTTTATATTCTTTTCCTCCCGAAATTGCATCTAAAAAAACTTCTCTGGCTCGAGCAATTTCTCGCAATCGTTCTATCCAACGGGGGTCCCCTAATGTTAGGTCAAAAAGTTCAAGGGTTCGAGACACGGCATTTTTGAAGTTATCTTGATTTTCATTTTTCCAGCGAAGCACTCTACTCACTTCGCTCCCGATATTCCCGAGTTGCTCACAAAGAGAAAGATTTTGCCAACCTCCCGAAGATAATTCTTTATGAATGGATTTATAATTTTCCATCTAATTAATAATTAATTTATTAACGATATTTTTTATTTTTTCTTTTGACATAATTTTTGAGTTAGTTTGATTTAAGAGCTTTTATTTTGATTTTAGTAATTTTGGGCTTGACAAGGTTATATAAATTACTATACTGTAAGTATAGTATTGAGAAAGGGCGTCGGCTCGATTGGCCGATGGCCCTTTTTCTTTTTACTCTAATTTACTATCGTCATGATGAAAATGAATGTTAAAAGTATAATTTCTAAAATTATTCGTTAGTGTTTTGACGCCTAAATTCTCCTTAAATCTTTCCACGAATTTTCCTTTATATAAAGATGGTTTATCAATAATTTTTTCTTTAAGTAGTAGTTCATAGTTTATTGAACCAATTAACAAATCTGTTAATTGTAATAAGTCATTTGTTTTTGAATCCAAACGGCAAACTCCGGCAATGGCTAATCTTTTAAACTTGTTATTTACGCTATTTTTAACATTAACCTCAAACTTTATAATTTTTGGTGCAGTCATATCATCTGCTAAAACTATTAAAACCTCGTTTTTGCCTAAATTTCCTATTAATAATTGTTTAACGATTTGCTCATAAGCAATCCAAGGATTTTCGTTAAACTCTTTTTTGAAATACTCACTTCTCTTGTCTATTGTATAAGAAGCAAATTTCACACTTTTTGTTTCAAATAAAGTGTCCAAAACTTCTGATGCAATATTTATTTTAACTTTATTCAGATTATTAAATTTCAATTCCCACCAAAACCTATTTTTAGACCTAATATATTTTATTTTTTGTTGCAGGTAATATGGTTGTGAGCATTTTATCATTCCAACCGTAAAATACGGTTGGCTTTTTATGTCTAAAGTTCCTGATTCGTCAATAAAACAAAAAGGTGTCCAAATATTTTTATAGTCAGCTAAAGCTAATGCTTTATTTGTTTCTTTTTTATTAAGATTATCAACCATAAATTTATTTTTCGCTCTTTCTTTTAAAATACTCCCTTTTTGTCTTTTATCAATCTTTTTAGAGAAGAATAAAAAATGACTGGGTTTAACCCAGTCATTTTTTGTCGTTGTCCTACCAGTATTAAATTACCGGGGTCAGACCTCGGTATTTTAATAATATTATAAAATTTGAGCGAAGCGAAAATTTGCAGCAGGGGTGGCAGGAGGCGATGAGAACGAAGTTCTCATCTTGACTTCTCGCTACGCTCGTCGCGTGCTACGAGATAAATCTCGTCTTTCCCTTTGCTCTACCATAAAATAAAAAACGCATTCAGCGTTTTTTACTTTTCAGCAGGGGTGGCAGGGATCGAACCTGCAACCTTTGGTTTTGGAGACCAATGCTCTTCCAGTTGAGCTACACCCCTAATTTTTCATAAAATTATAATATTTTCTTACACTTTTTTATCTTTTTTTAAGTTAGCGCAATAGGCAAAATGAAAGAAATATTGTTCTAAGTCCTTTAAGGAACTTTTGTATTCTTTTCCTCCCGAAATTGCGTCTAAAAATACTTCTCTAACTCGACCGATTTCTCTCAATCTTCCTTTCCAACGAGGGTCATCTAATGTTAAGTCAAAGAGTTCTAATGCTCGTTCAACTGCACCCCGAAAAAGATTTTTGTCTTTTCCTTGCCACCTATATGCTCTGCCGACTTCACTCCCGATATTCCCGAGTTGTTCGCAAAGAGAGAATTTTTGCCATTTTCCTGAATATAATTCTTTATGAATGGGCTTATAATTTTTCATTTTACTATTTTTAAAAAAACAAAGGGAATAATTGCAAACATTACTTACTCGTTCCAATCTTTTCTTTTGTTTTTTTTGGCGGTTTCTTTAGAAAAACCTTTAGGGTGTCTTTTTTGAAGTTTTTTTATATTTTCTTTTAAAATATCCTCTATGTCCCAACCGAAGAAATCACAAATCATCGCCACATACCATATAGTATCTCCTAAATTTTCTCTTATCCCATTTTTTTGATTATCTTCGTGAGAAAATGTTTTTTTAATACAACCAGCAACATCTCCAGCTTCTCCCGCAATTCCCAATCCCCAAGTTAGAATCTCTTTTTCTTTGTTTTCAAATTTTTTAGCAGTTTTTTTACAAAGTTTTTGATATTCTTTTAATTTCATAAAATTATTTTTTATTTTTTTATTCTTTTGTATTACTTAAAAAAATTTTTAAATTTAAAAATTTAATTTCTTCCCTATTATTTTTCAAGTCCTTGAAAGTAAACTTTTGCGTTTCTTTGTCAAAAGACACACAACAATCTTTAATTACGATGATATCAAAGTTCCTGTCATAAGCCCCCTCTATTAAACTTCTTACACAAAGATTAGTTAAAATCCCGCAAACTATGATTTGTTTAGTTTTTTGTAATTCTTTTTCCAAATTAGTTTTTAAGAATGAGTCAATTTTGTATTTTGTAATAATTGTATCAGAATTTTTTTTATGAATCTTGTCAATAATTTCAACATTTTCAGAATTTTCAATAAAGGTTTTTTTTGAATTCTTTTCTATGTGGCGTATGAATATTACCTTATATTTATTTTTTCTGCAAAAATCAATAAGATTATTAACTTTTTCTATAACCTGTGATATGTCTCCAATAAAATAATCCGAATTTTTATTAATCCACTCTTTTTCAAAGTCCACGAGAATTAATGCTTTTATGTCCAAATTCTTTATTCTTTTTATTTCTTTTTCCTTATCCATATTTTTTATTTTTTTCTCTAAAATGCTTGACAAATTATAGTGGTGTGATATGATACAACCAGAACTGGAGCTGGCAAATATTCGGCTTCAAATGACAATTTAAACAATTAAATTATAAAGGAGGGTTGTAATGAAATACCCGGAAAGTTTAGTAAAGAGGATCAGGGAAGAGTTCTCAGAAAAACATCTTCTGTTCGCGTTAGATCAGCAGAATACTCGCTTCGTGAGTGTCTTCCTCGAAGATAATTGTCAAGACGGCTTTGATCTTTTGGCCGAAAAAGTCCTTGTCGCTCTAAATGAAGGTGACTTGTTGATCATTAGGGAAGCGGCAGAGAAAGCGATCCGTCGAAAAAAACTTTATGAAGATTGGTTAAAGTATCTTCAGGAGTAGTAAATATCAACTATTCGGCATTAACTACCCTATGGCCCTGCGATAACATCAACGGGCTTTTTCATTTCGTAGTTTTTAATTATTTACGAGTTTTTGCGAAGCAAGTCAAAGATTTTTTTTCAAAAATCTTTTCCACTCACTTGCTCCGCAAGTTCGTAAGCGAGTCAATCGATGAGGGTTCCACCCTCATCTTTACAAGCTCACTTTGTTCGCTTGTAGATGAAAGTACTCTTTCATCGCAAATCACTGACATTCTAACATTCCAACAATTCCAATATTTCCCCTACTTCTTCCCTTCCTTATGTAAAACATGCTTCTTGCACCACTTGCAAAACTTCTTCAGCCCTAATTTTTCTTCAACTCCTTTTGATTTGTTGACCCTATAATTAACTCTTTTACATTCAGAGCATTGGAGTTTTATAAAGGGTTTCTTTTTTTTAGCCATAATTTTTTAATTATTTACCCAAACAAAGTGAAATGTGAAAAAAGATACTATGAGATCTTGTCTTATCTTGTCTCGCCTACTATGCGGGATTATAAACAAAGTTCTCTTATCATTATAAGCCGAGACGCGGGGTTGAACCGCGGACCTCGTTATTACCAATAACGTGCTCTACCAACTGAGCTATCTCGGCAGATAAATAAAAAGATTATTTATCATTTATTAATAATCATTTATTAATAATTATTATGGGTGCGGTCGGAGTCGAACCGACGGGGCTCAAAAGAACAACTGTTTTACAGACAGATCCCACCCCCTATGGGACTACGCACCCACGAGCGATTATATACGAAAGCTTTGCTTTCGTATATAATCGCGAGTTAAGATGAAAGTAATCTTTCATCGCCCACAAACTTATAATTATGAAAACTTTTTTTCATAATTATAAGTTTGTCAAGATGAGGGTAATCCCTCATCGCTATCGAGTGGTTAATTATGAAAGAGTTTCTTTCATAATTATAGGTTTATGAAGATGAGGGTAATCCCTCATCGCTAACGCTCGAACAGGCAAGAGCGATGAATGCTTCGCATTCATCTTTACTCAGCCCTTCGGGCTTCGTTCAAGATGAGAGTAATCTCTCATCGGCCGAGACTTCGCTTCGCGAAGTCGAAGGTGGAAAAGAGAACGGAGTTCTCTTTGACTATAATCGAGTTTACGAAGCACTCAATGAAAACTTTGTTTTCATATCTAATCGTGAGTCATTATAAAATTATTTTACTATGCTTGTCTCTCCATTCCTTAATTTTTTTATGGTCGCCTGATAATAAAACTTTTGGCACTTGCCACTTCTTCTTTTTAAGAGAGTTTATAAAAACTTCAGGTCGGGTATATTGAGGATATTCTATAAACCCTTTATCTTTACTTATTCTCTCTTTTAACAATTCCGGTTTACCAATAACTCCCGGCAATAATCTAACCACGGTTTCAATTAACACCAAGGAAGCCAACTCTCCTCCCATCAAAACATAATCCCCTATTGAGACCTCTTCGTCAGTAATATACTTAGCCACCCTTTCATCAATCCCTTCATAACGGCCGGAAATCAAAATTAATTTGTCATATTGGGAAAACTTCGTAGCCATTTTTTGATTGAATTTCTTCCCCCGTGGCGTAAATAGAATTATTTTTGATTTTTTGTTCTTAATGGTTCGGCTTTGCTCACCATCAACCCTGAGCGAAGTCGAAGGATTATTTTTTAGTTTTAAAGATTGAATACATCGATAAATGGGTTCAATTTTGATAACCATTCCCCTACCTCCGCCGAAGGGCTTGTCATCCACTGTTTTTCTTTTATCCTTAGAAAAATCCCTCAAATCGTGAATCTTGATTTTAACAATTTTCTTATCCCTAGCTTTTTTAAGAAGCGATTGATTCAAATAAAAATCAAAAATCTTTGGGAAAATTGTAATAATATCAATGTCCATATAAAAAAGTGGCGCCACTATATAATTATAGTAGCACCACTTTTAAAAAATACAACTATAGAAGCTTAGATATCGAGGTCATCTAAATCCTCTTTCTTGCTTTCTGGACTTGGACTTATGTCCGAACTTCTTTCTGATCGAACTGGTCGGGCTCTGCCACCAGCAGGCTCTTCAATCTTAAGATTAACTCGAGCGTGGTTTTTTAACCCAACAATTCTAATCAAATTCCTAATTGCTTTGGCTGTACCTCCGGCCTTACCAATAATTTGACCCATATCTTCAGGGTGTACTTTTAAACTAAGTAAAACCCCCATTTCGTCAACTTTTCTTTCGACACTCACATCTTCCGGATGGTCAACTAATGACTTTATTAGGAACTCAAGAAATTCTTTATCAGAATCTTTTGCCATAGTATCTATCAATTTAGCACATCTTTTCAGTAGCTCGACCTTTTTTCAAGCAGCTACCCAATGTATAAGTGTATATTACTCCCAATAATCTTATTTGTCAATATTTTTTTCTTTTTTCGGTTTTTCGGGTTTTTGGGACTTATCTCCCTCTTCTTTGCCCACAGGTTTATCCATTGGCTTGTCTATTGGCTTATTCACCGGTTTACTCACCTCCGCTTCCAAAGGAGCTTTGGCGGGGGAAGAAACTGAATCCTTAGTAGCTCCCCCTTTTTCTATAGAAGCTTCAACGGGCAAAGGAGTAGAGATTTTTTCCTCTTTATTTTTTGATTTAATCGCTTCTTGTCCCGAGACATCTTTCCCCTCTTCGCTCTTCTTCTTAGATTTTTTATGGACATCTATTTTTTTACCCTTAATAATCCCCTCTTTGACTAATAAATTATGAACCGTATCCGATGTTTGGGCACCGACTGAAAGCCAATACTTGATTCTTTCGGATTTTAAAACCTTTTCCTTCGTTAAAGGATTGTAAGAACCTAATATTTCCAAAAATCTTCCTCCTTGAGGAGAATTTTTCTTTTCGGTGATCACTATTCGAAAAAAGGTTTGATTCCTTTTTCCTGTTTTGAAAAATCGTATTGTTAACATATTAATAAAATGTCTAATTGACCTAATTTCTAATTAATTTAATCAAGCCCTAAGCTCCAATAACTAATTTAATCTTTTGGGATTTGGGCATTGGGATTTATTTAGAATAATTAGAGCAATTAGTAATTAGAAATTCTTTAGGGCGTTTTCGGCGGCGTTTTCTTCGGACTCCTGCTTTGAAGAACCCTCTCCTTCGGCAATCAACTTGTCTCCTAAAAAGACCCCAGAAACAAAACATTTTATATGGTCGGGACCGAATTCCTTCAAGACCTTGTATGTTGGGGTAATCTTCATTTTCTCTTGAGATAATTCTTGAAAAGTAGATTTAGAATCGCGCCAAATTTCTTCTTCCAAAATTTTGGACAAAGAAGGGAGCAAATTATTCTCAATGAATTTTTTTGCCACCTTGTACCCCTGATCCAAATATAGTGCCCCTAAAAATGCTTCGAATGTATCGGCTAAAATATACTGTCGGGCTTTTCCGCCATCATTTGACTCACCTTTACTTAAAAGAATAAATTCGCCAAAATTAAGATTACTAGCGAGATCCGCTAAGCTTTGCGACTTAACCAGAGCGGCTCTCCAACTAGTTAAATCCCCTTCCTGGTTGCTATAATTGTTAAAAAGATAATCGGTAACAATCAGTTCCAAGACGGCATCACCTAAAAATTCCAATCTTTCGTTATTTTTCAAATTCAACTTTGGGTTTTCATTCAGATAAGAACGATGAGTAAATGCCCGAACAAGCAAGTCCTTATTTTTAAAGACAACGCCTAATTTTTTTTCAAGTTTCTTAAAATCTTTTTTCCCCCTATTGGGGAATTTTTGATTTTCAACAAGTTTGGAAATTTTCTCTTTCTGCAACATAATATTTTAATTCTTTGAACTCTATAATTTTATACGGACTTATTTTATTTTTCTAATTCTTTATAAACAGTCCCTAGTACTCCATTTATGAATTTCCCCGAGGCCTCTCCCCCAAAATTTTTCGCTAATTCAATGGATTCGTTAATGGCCACCTTTGAAGGAACTTCTTTTTTTTCTTCATATAATAATTCGAAAAGGCCTATTCTTAAAACATTTCTGTCTATAATACTTAACTGGTCAATGGGTCTTTCCGGGGCTGATTGTTTGATAACGCGGTCAATCTTGCTTATATTTTTAACTATTCCTTCTATTAGTTTCTTTGTAAAATCCGCTTCGTCAAAACCTCCTCCGAATTTTTTTATATTTCTTTCTAAGACATTATTTAAATCGGATTTTCTTTCATAAAAATCCCACTCAAATAAGGTTTGTAAAACTATTGAACGAGCTAAATGTCTTGATGCCATGTTAGAAGATGTTTCCGCCTAACCCAGCACTTATTTCTATAAAAGTATTACAAATGTTTTAACTTTATAAATTTGTTTTTCTGTACAAATAAGTGCTGGGTTTGGCGGATTACAGATTCTTACACCCGCCTAAGTTTTCCTTTGGAAAATTTTGGCGGGTTCAAATTTTATTCCTAAATTCTCCGCGTACTTTACACTTGAGAATTTAGATAAAATCTAAAATTTCTTTTTTGATAATTCTTCTAATGTTAAGGGTTTTTCTTTCTTTGTTTCTTCCTCTCCTTTTTCTTTCTGCCAAGCGGCAGTTTCTTTCTCCCTTCTCTTCTTTTCCTTCTTTTCTAATTTCGCCAAAACATTTAAAACCTCTACTCCTTTATAAAAACCGCAGTTTTTACAAACTGTATGAGGGAGTTTCATTTTTCCGCAATGGGGGCAGGAAACCAAAGTCGTCTCTTTTAAAAAAATATGCGACCTTTTTTGGTCTCTGGCTGATTTAGTTGTGTGCTTTTTAGGAACGGCCATAATAAGAAATGCAAAGTGTAAAAATTAAAATGTAAAATGACTAATAAAATCCCAAACTTCAAGGTCTAATTTTCAATTACCGAGCTTTCACGCAGTGAAAACTAACCTCCCCTACGCTTCGTGTTTTACGCTTTATGCTACACGCTTTACGTTACACGTTACATGTTACATGTTACATGTTACACACTTTCAACCTTATCATAAAAAAGATTTTTTACAAGAGATGCTTCACGGGGCTGAATGTTTTTCGGTGAATAGAACAAGGCCCATACTTTTTCAACATTTTCAAATGTAGTTCTGTCCCATAGCCCTTATTTTTATCAAAACCATATTGAAAATATTTTTTATGGTAACCAACCATTATTTTATCCCTAACCACCTTTGCCACAATAGATGATATTTTTATTAAAAAAATTTTTTCATCTCCCTTAATAATCGCTCTTTGCCGAATTGTTGAATTAATATTAAAATTGCCGTCAATAAGCAAACAATCCGCCTTCTTTTTAATTTTCTTTTCCAAAGACATAACTGCCTTTTCCATTGCTAATTTTGTCGCCTGAAGAATATTAATCTTGTCAATTATTTTTTCCGAAACTCTCCCTATCCCCCATTGCGCTTGAGAAGATTTTTTTAAAAAATAATAAACCTTCTCTCTTTTTTCAGGACTCATTTTCTTTGAGTCCCTGATACCCCTTAATTGATTAGAAATAGATTTTCCTTCAACTATGATGGCACAAGCGACTACCGGCCCTGAAAGGGCTCCTCTCCCCACTTCGTCCAAACCAAAAAATATTTCTTTTCTTCTTTTGTTTGGCATATACTTTAAAAAGAATTATAATACATATAATCGTTTCTTTATCTTATACTATACTAATGGAAAATAAAAACATTTTAACCCAATTGGATATTGAAGATGAAATCAGGGTCGCCTCCTTAGAGGAAAGACCGGCAAATTTCAGAAGCAAGGTCTTATCTTCTTTTTCTCTCCCAAAAAAAACGATAGAGAAAGGGTTGAACCTTGAAGCGGCTATTGTTTTAGGTCCTGTCTATCTTGAAGAGACCATAATTAAAGGAGACCTAAATTTGAATGAAGCCATAATCAAAGGTTCTTTTTATTTTGGTGGCGGGGTTCTTAATGGGGACTTGGAAATGGAGGAAACAAAGGTGGGAGGAGTAGTCAATTTAGTCGGGTCTAAAATTGAGGGACGATTAAACCTAAAAGGCGGAACAATATCCGGTTTCTTGAGTTTAGCTAAATCCGAAATTAAAAAAGATGTTAATTTCTACGAAACAAAAATCAACGATACCTACCATGCTGGACTGATTGTGAAAGGAGACATTTATCTTAGAGGGGCGGTTCTTTTTGGCGACCTTAATTTAGGAGGCGGATTTATAGAGGGGAATTTGGACCTTTTTAATGCTTTTATTAGGGGAAATGTGAACCTGAAATCAACTAAGATTAAGGGCAACTTAATTCTAAAAACATCTCGGATTAAAGGAACTTTGACATTGGGAGGAGTAGAGTATAAGGAAATAATCAAATAATAAAATTTCTAATTATTCTAATTACCCTAATGTCTAATCAAATTCTAAATCCTAAATCCTAAACCCATTTATAATTTATAATTTATTATTTAGAATTTGTTTGTGATTTGTGATTTGTGATTTGAAATTTTCTTATCTTAAACTTCTATTTACACTTTATGGTTAAGTTTACTCACTTACATGTTCATTCTCACTACAGTTTATTAGATGGTTTACCAAAAATTGACGACCTTTTGGATTATGTGGAAGAATTGGGCATGGACTCAATAGCCCTAACTGACCACGGAGTCCTTTATGGGGCGGTTGAGTTTTATAAGAAGGCAAAGAAAAGAGGAATAAAGCCAATAATTGGAGCCGAAATGTATTTGGCAAGAGAGAAAATGACTCAAAAAAGGCCAAATATTGACGATAAAAGATACCATTTGGTCCTTTTAGTAAAAAACGAAGATGGTTATAAAAACTTAGTTAAACTGGTTACTCAATCTCATCTTGATGGATTTTATTACAAACCAAGAATAGACGAGGACTTATTGGCAAAATATAGTTCCGGGCTAATCGGTCTTTCCGCTTGTGTCCAAGGGAAAATCCCTCGTTTAATTCTCAATAACAATATAGAGGAAGCGGAGAAAACCGCTTTAAGGTATCAAGAAATATTTGGTCCCGGTAATTTTTATTTAGAAATTGAAAATCACCCTAATGTTTCGGGGCAAGAAAAAGTCAACAAGGAATTAGTCAATATTTCTAAAAAATTGAATATTCCTTTAGTGGCGGCTAACGATGTTCATTATCTAAGACCGGAAGATGCCGAAGCCCAAGATGTTTTAATGTTAATTAACACCGGAGCCGAAAGAAACGACCCTAAACGGCTAACAATGAAAAATGATGATTTCTCTCTTAGGAGTCCTCAAGATATGATTGAGACCTTTAAGGACATTCCCGAGGCCATTGAAAATACTCAAAAAATCGTTGACCTTTGCGACTTCAATTTTATATTGAATGAAATAAAACTCCCCTCTTTCGAAACCCCGAATGGAAAACCGGATAACGAATACTTAAAGGAACTTTGCTACGAGGGGTTAAAACTTAAAAAGGACCAAATTAAAGATAAGAGCGAGGCAGTTAAAAGATTAGAATATGAGCTTTCGGTGATTAGTAAAACCGGCTTTGCCTCTTACTTTCTTATTGTCCAGGACTTTGTTAACTGGGCCAAAAAAAATAGAATCGTCGTCGTGGGCAGAGGAAGCGCCGGGGGGTCGATTGTTTCTTATCTCCTTAACATCACTGAAATAAACCCTTTGAAGTACGATTTACTTTTTGAAAGATTCTTAAACCCGGAAAGAATATCTATGCCCGATATTGACCTTGATATCACCGATAGAAGAAGAGATGAAGTGATAAATTATATTTCCGAGAAATACGGCCGAAATAAGGTTGCCCAAATTATTACATTTGGGACAATGGCTTCAAGGGCGGTTATTAGAGATGCCGGCCGAGCTATGGGTTTAAGTTATAATTTCTGCGACAAAATAGCTAAGACCATTCCTTTTGGATTCAACCTAAAAGAAACATTAGAAAGGGTTTCCGAATTTCGCCAATTTTATGAAACCGACCAACAAGCCAAGGAGTTGATTGACTTCTCTAAGAAATTGGAGGGATGCGCCAGACACGCTTCAACCCACGCTTGCGGAGTGGTAATCTCATCCGAGCCCTTAGACGACATTATCCCTATCCAACACCCCACTCAAAATAATAATACCACCATCACTCAATATGAAATGCATTCCATTGAGGATTTAGGGCTTTTAAAAATGGATTTATTGGGATTGAAAAACTTAACTATTATTGAAGACACTCTCACTCGAATTTATGTAGTTCAAGGTAAAAAAGTAGAAATGGCAAAAATTCCTTTTGACGATAAAAAGGTATATAAGTTGTTTCAAGATGCCTGTACTACTGGAGTTTTCCAGTTAGAGTCATCGGGAATGAAGAGATATTTAAGAGAGCTTAAACCAACTCAATTTGAAGATATAGTGGCAATGGTTGCCTTATATCGTCCGGGACCAATGCAATTTATCCCCGATTATATTGACAGGAAAAACCGAAGAAAAAATATAGAATACCTTCATCCAAAACTAAAACCAATATTAGAAGAAACACATGGTATTTGTATCTTCCAGGAACAATTAATGCAAATCGCCCGCGACTTAGCCGGCTTTTCTCTTTCCGAAGCAGATGTTTTGAGAAAGGCGGTGGGGAAAAAAATAAAAAGTTTATTAGTTGCCCAAAAGGAAAAGTTCATTAACGGAATGATAAAAAACGAGATAGACAAAAGAACCGCCCAAAAAATCTGGGAGTGGATTTTGCCTTTTGCCAGTTATGGTTTTAATAAGAGCCATAGCGTTACCTACGCAACTATTGCTTATCAGACCGCTTATCTTAAAACCTATTTTCCGGTTGAGTTTATGGCTGCCCTTTTAACTTCTGAAAAATCGGAAATTGAAAGAATTGCTTTTTTAATAGATGAGTGTAAGAATATGGATATTGAGGTTCTCCCTCCCGATATAAATGAAAGTTTCCGAAACTTTTCTGTTGTTCCCGGTAAAGAGAAAATAAGATTTGGATTGTTCGCTATAAAAAATGTTGGTTCAAATGTTTCCGAAGCAATCATTAAAGAGAGAAAAAACGGAAAATTCAAGACATTCAGCGATTTCATTTCCAGAATTGATTCAAAGGACTTGAATAAGAGGTCTTTAGAAAGTTTGGCAAAGACCGGCGCTTTTGACGAGTTTGAGGAAAGAAATAAGATTCTCCAAAATCTTGAAGAAATACTCACTTTTAATAGGGATATTAGAACCTTCAATCATTCGGAGCAAAGAAGTTTATTTGGAGAAAAAAAATCCTCTTCTAATTATTCAATCAAATTGAAGGAAGTTGCTTTGGCTCCAATGGAACAAAAGCTTATATGGGAAAAAGAACTTTTAGGTCTTTTTATCTCTGCTCATCCTTTAGAAAGCTTTAGAAAAATTTTAGAAAGAAAAACTCTCCCCTTGAAGGAAATAGAAGAAAGGGTCTCCAATCAGAGAGTGAGGGTCGGAGGGATAATATCTTCTGTTAAAAAGATACTTACTAAAAAAGGCCTACCAATGATGTTTGTTAAATTAGAGGATTTAACTGACAAAGCGGAAGTGATTGTTTTTCCGTCAATACTTGAAAGAACTTCTGATCTTTGGGAAGAAAATAAAATAGTTTTTATCCAGGGTCATATTGATAATTATCAGGGCTCTTCTAAAATAATAGCTGAAAATATAGAAGAAATAGTAGAGTAAAATGTCTAATTTCTAATTTCTAATTCCTAATGAAATCCCAATGACCAAATTCCAAACCCCAATCAAACCCTAAACCCTAATTTCTAAATCCTAAACAAATCATAAGTCCCAAATTCTAAATCCTAAACCCGTTTATAATTTATTATTTATTATTTAGGATTTGTTTATTATTTGTGATTTGTTATTTGTTATTTAAATTTTTATGGTAATAAAAATTAATACTATTCGGCATTCTCTATCCCATATTCTCGCTTATGCGGTTCAGGAATTATATCCCGGAACCAAGTTTGGCATTGGTCCTGCTATTGAAAATGGCTTTTATTACGATTTTGATATGATAAACTCGATTGCTTTAGATTCTTTGCCAAAAATTGAAAAAAAGATGAAAGAGCTGATTAAAAAGGACATTAAGTTCAGAAAAAAAATCGTATCTCGAACAGAATCTAAAAAAATATTCAGGAACCA
>Ga0268277_1000555_pt1 | contig 29250 bp, 17 predicted proteins | sample saktaG_5_FD_190132 | JGI IMG/M metagenome (GOLD analysis project Ga0268277, IMG submission 190132) | Saline water microbial communities from Sakinaw Lake, British Columbia, Canada - sak_2010_1_5_50m | ecosystem: Environmental > Aquatic > Non-marine Saline and Alkaline > Saline ... | reverse complement strand
TAAAATTCGCCCCGGCATACTCCCAGACCTGATAAGCGCCAGTCATAAAAATATCGGGCTCACCGGTCCGGCTATTGAGTGAAGTCGTCACTTTATCAAAATAATTTTCCTCGGGGGTAATGGCATAGTCAACCTCGATTCCGGTGAACTTTTCAAAATCCGGAATCTTTTGTATGATCGCCTCGGCATAGGGATGCTGGTTCAATAAAACCTTGATTGAAACACCTGAAGCCATGTCCCAGCGAAAACCACCGACTTCAGCAATCTTTTTCGCCTCCAGAACAGATTTGTCAGTATGACCAATGTCTAAAGCATCTTTTCTACTTCCACAAGAGAAAAGTCCCAATATACTTAAAAGGGCAATGATATTTCTGCGTGTTGAAAACATCTTCCGTTTCCTTATATCTTTATCGATAAGATTGAGGGATCTACTTGTCTTCTTGGGCAATGGAACAAACCGTGTGTAAAATATCCGCATATAATTTCGCCGCCGGTTCAGCTGCTGCTGCACGGTACTTATTCGTTTTTACCTCATCTTCGGCGTACATCGCCTGGATCAGAGGGACCAACTGGGCCCGGGAATTGAGCCGGTTTTCCTTAAAGCGTGGATAGATTGCCTCCGAAGCCTCCACCAGATTCTCGCCCAACAGCACAGGTTTATAGCCTTCCAGATTTATCGGAAAAGTCGGCCTCTCAACTTTCCGGTGTATGTCCATCTTATTTGGATAATCCGGTGATGGCATCAGCTGCTGAATGATCGCATCGGGCAGAACGTGTACTGGACAAACATTGTCCTCGATAAAGTGGGCCAGCGATCCAAGATACTTGGCCGCTTCCAAAGGTTTCTTTTCCCGTAGATTTTGGATTGCTTCGTGCATCAATTTTGTCGTGATATAAAAACATACCTCACTATTTTCATCGTCATTCTTATGCCATTGTTTCTGGTTTTGAAGAAGGAGTAAATTAACGTAGGGATCATAAAAAGTGATCATATCCTGTACTTTATTCCGAACAGCCCAGCGATGATTATCAGGATTCAGGCAGTAATGATTTATCAATGAATCTGCGGCACTACCGAACATCAGCTGTTCACGCTTTGATAATAAATCAAACGCCGCCCGGGTTATATTTCCGTGATTTTCCTTTCCCCAACCAAAAACAACCGAATTCACAATGAATACACTTACAATCACAAATGTTAACCTGAATCTCACTCTATTCACAATAACTCCTCTATTATTTCGATTACACCCGCACAATAATTATTCTGATTGTTCAGATTCCCGATAAATATTATGATACAATTCATCGGCACTCCATAAAATATCGGGTGTCGGAAACGCTTCCCGAAAATAGGGTAAACCAAGTTTATACAGTTTTACATCCGGTAAACGACCAGCTCGTGGTTCATCGACTTCAACGGATTTCAAGTTTTCAGGATAGGTTGTGACCTCAATCCCACTCGCATTAATTAACTCTCTAAGCTGACCATGGGTCTTTTTCATCCTAATCAGGTTCGTTAAGTAAACCTCAACCTGATTAAATTTAATATTTGACCCATATGCGGAATTATTAAACAGTGATTGAACTTCTGCAGCATCGGGAATGCATTGTGCCCTGATCGAATCTATAAAAACCTGGCTCGTGTATTTCCGCTCCCAACGGTCCAATTCATACCGAATTTGCGGATCACGATCATAATTCCGCTTCAACGCCTCTTCCTCCATAAATACATCACGCACAGTCAGGCCAATGATGCTCCGCAATTTTCCGGCAAAATCTTCAATGCTTGTCGATCGTAAATCAAGCGGCCGATAGGATAAATGATACAGTAGTTCTCGGACTGTCCAATTCCCCCCTTTAAATCGTACTACGGGCAAATCATAATAATCCAAGAGATTGTTGGATATTTGACCAAATGGACTAATGTCAGTTCCGTTTTGGTTTTGAGTTAAAAGAGAATCCGATGGTGACTGAATAGTAATCGGATAAATTGTATTGACCAATGTGGTAAAAATCTTACCGTCCACAATCAGTTCTTTGGGATCCATAAATTCAGCCAGGAATTTGCCGGTCTGGACCCGGTCCTTTTTATAACGAATTATTTGCTCATAACGGTGCCTGTACGTCGCAAAGTCCATTTCCGAAATAATCATCTTGCGGGAATCTGTTTTTTTGATGATGTAATAGCCTTTACCATTAGGAATTATCGGGGTAACATCGTTCAGTTCAATATTAAAAATAGTTTTGTTAAACGGCTCTTGCAGCTCACCGTAACCAATAAAATCGGTCTCGCCATTTTCAAGAGTTATGCCTATTCGCCCGAGTTTTCCCGCTAGCAGGCTGTCGAAATCTGCCCCTGCACTTAATTCTTTCTCAAATTGCTGTGCCTCTTTAAGATCATCGGTATAGATGTACTTCACTTTATTTTCATAAGCGGATTTAATAACTGCTTCCCGAATCTCCTCGTCGCTGACAGATACTTTTTCACCAACTTCAACATTAAATAATTTTTCAACCAGCAATTCTTGTTTCAGTAAACGCAAAGATTTTTGGACGATTGGTTTTGACTGCAACGTATTCACTTCCGGTAATTGGGCCAGAATTTCTTCGTTTATCATAGCCTTTAAATAGTTCTCTTTAGCACCGGAAACACTTTTCAATACGGAAGGGCCAAAGCTATAACTTTCTGTAAAACTTTTTACGGTAATCCGATTATCACCGACCTTTGCCAGAATTGGTGAATCTGGCTCTAACCGTGGTTTACTGCACGATGCAGTCAATAATATTGCTATAACCATGACCGGTAAATGAAATTTTGACACAAGTTTCATTTAAGCAAAACTACTTTCTCTGATTGGGCTGGAATCCTATCTACAATCAATTGAACAAAATAAATACCCGAAGAGACGCTGGCAGCGTTCCAGATATAATTAGTATAGGAATTAGTAGTATTCATATTTGAAAATGAATCAACCAAACGTCCGCTAAGGTCGAAAATGTTTATTTGAGAAGTTGATACTGGCTTAATCTGGTACCGAATATTCAATTGGTTGTTGAAGGGATTTGGATAGGCAGACAACTCAAAATCATCGGGAATTGTGCTATGATTTTCCAAGCGAATGCCGGTACTTCCATTAATTAGATCTGCAAACAGGACATCTCTTTGGATTTCAAAAATAAATGGATAAAATTGTGACCAAGGATTGGAAGTCCGACTGGAATAGTACAGCGCGGATGATTCCGAGACGTTCAGTAAATTTCCTTTTTCGTTAAATGTCACATCTTCCGTTCCAGCAGGTAAATAAAATATCGTGTCGGGATCAGCTAAAAACCAACGGGATAGGTTTTTTCGTGAGTAACGATATAGTTTTGAATCATTATCCCCGGAGCTGGCAGAAACAAAAAGATAATCTTCACCCTGGAATCGGGTCCACGCTGCACCCTGAACATACATCGGCATCATGTAGTACCTCGGTGGCGCAGTGTGATTGACATTACCGGTGCTATCAATCGGGTATCCGGCGAGATAAGCAGTCTCTCCGACTTGATCAGCAAACAAAGTACAGCACCAGATTGAGTCAGAATAACAGGTCGCACTTGAGGAATACATGTTAACTGAGCGGATATAATTCAGCGTCTGATATTTCTCTGTTCCGGCTCCACTATATTCCGGGATTTCATGTTTATAACTGACCCCGCCATTGGTAATAATAATGTTCCCACCACGAAAAGCCATTGCCGGAACATGGGCGGTTTCAAGAGCGGCGCTCAGGCGAAAGCATCGCCGAACCTGATAGCCATTATTGGGATCCAATTCCACTAGAAGCGACCGTTTTTGCCCTATTTCTCCAGTAATTGTTCGATGATATAACGTTAAATACAGCATAGCACTGTCACCATTAAATCGATCATCTTCATAGGAATTTGTTAATCCCTGAGGAATATAGCCGTCATTGATATAGGGAGTAAAGATTGTATTTAACACCGGGACTTTGCAGGACTTTATTGTTTTTTGTCTGATATAGGAACCGGAGGCATAATACCGGAATGCCGGTATTCCGAAATAAGCGCTGCCATCGGATGTGGAGTAAGCATTATTATAGGCGTTTCCAGAATCAATGTTTTTCAATTCGACCGCATAAATCTCACCACGATAAGCGCTGCTTGCCAAAGAACCATCGAAACCAATTTTCAGGTAACCCTTCATTACTTCATACCCAAGTGGATAATGAATAATTGCCCGACGTTCCTCAACAGCCAATTGTCGATTAATATACAGTTTCTGGAAAATTGTATCCTCTTCCGTACCACTGATCCAGTGAATATAATTCCACTCATTCTGGGAACAAAAATCCGGGGATTGAATCTCAAATATATAATTCTGAAGGTTCCGTTTAAAGTGTATTTTACCGTCAATAATCGAGAGAGATATTATCTTGTCACCATAAGTGTCAACTAGGGTCATCAGGTTACCATTCAATAAATATGGTTTAATCCAAATTTCCCCGGAAATCGCATGATCGTTGAAAAATGTGGTATTGATCTCATTCTGTGAATAAATACAGGATGAATCCCGGGCAAAAAGGGTTACATTCATCGTTTCAAATCCCCAACCGGAAGGTCCCCTGGCAGTAATTTCATTTTCCGGCAGATATTCCTGAATCGTAATTTGATTTCGTGTAGCCGGTGACTGAACCGGTGAATCGGCTTCAATATCCGAATTGTAGCGGAATAGAACGTTACCGACTGCGTTTATTGTCAATACTACTGTCAAAAAAGGAAGCCATTTTGCTGCATTACTAAATAATTTCATATTACTCATTTATTCTATTTTCTAAATTAGCGATTTGCTGAAAATTAATACCATTTTAATAATTAATGAATATCTATTGATTATCGTTTCCCAGATATACGTTTCGAGCCATTTCAGGATAATCCGTTGCAAATGCCTGTATTCCCAAATCCTTTAGCTCTTGATAGACTTCCGGCCGATCATCCTTCCAAGAAAAAACCAAAAATAAAATATCATGTGCTTCTACTTGTTTTCTTTTATCCGCAAAGAACTTCGCATTCGTAAGTATTTTACCATTTTGCGCCTCTTTATTGGCCACAAAGTAAACCTGAATGATTGAAATATCCTTAAATTCAGCAGCCTCTAGCATACTTATTTTATTTTCGATATCAATTTGTTTTGTCCCCATCCACATCATGGTCAGAGATTCCGGAATCCGCTTTTTCCATTCCCGAATCAGATGATAATACTGTGACGTGAAAATAACCTGTTTTTCAAGATGATATTGTCTTACCATATCAGCCAGCCGATCCAGATCAATATCTTTATAGTCAAGCGCTAGAAACCGTTCCGGTTTACCTTGCATAACCTGAAAAACCTCTTCCAGAGTTGGTACCCGTTCACCAGGTTTGCCACGAAAGATGCCAACATCAAGGGTCTTAACCGTCGCTAGATTCATCTCACTGAAATCTTTATCAATTAAATCAACGGGTGTATCAGGTGCTAGTCGTCTCGGAGTATCGTCGTGCATACAAATGATTACATCATCTTTGCTTGTCCGAATATCCGCTTCCGGGAACAATCTCTGGTTCCAGGTATATTCAAATGTCTCTAAAGTATTTTCAGGCAAGAGAAATCCACCACCACGATGGGCTTCGATCGGAATTACATTCAGCTGCTTGAACAATTTTCCTGGATTATCGGTTTCTGAAGAACAGCCTGCCAATAGAAAAGCAAGAAAAGCGAAAGATATTATTCTTGAATTGACTCTATTCATTTTTAATACCTCCCCTTTTCCCGCATAAATCTGACCAACAGGCTTGATACCCGATAATAGTGTTCTTCGGGAAGATCTTCGCTGATCTGAAGCATTACTGAAGTTTGTGGTAAAATCTCGGTCAACATCTGTTCAAGAAATGCTTCTATTTCAGAATCATCTTTCAAACAAAGCGTTGACGGAAAATTCGGAAGGATAGCCTTACCCGGCCAGGCTTCCTGGGCCTCAGAAAATGACAGATCATTACCCACCAAAGGCAGAGAGTATGACTCAATTCCGTTTATCGGGGTATCAGCAATTAGTCTTGTCAGCGGTTTCAGACGACCATCAAAATGCAAAAAAAGCGGTTTGTTTGTTTTATTTAAACGTTCCGCTCGTTTTTTATAATGTGGCAGGCAGTATTTTTCATAGTAGTATGGCGGTGTCATATCACAGGTTACATTTTCCGGCGACCAGAATATTTCGGCGGCGGAATTAACCGCTATGTCCAGTTGTTCATCCATTTTTTTCTCAAGCACTTCCAATAATTCGATAGCTGGAGCAAAATCTGTGGCAATATCTACCAGGAACTGCTCCGGTCCTGCAATTTCAATCAGCATCTTTTGAAAGGGACATCGATCCAAACGGCCAAGAACGACGCCATCATCCCCCAATTCATTTTGTTTTTTCAACAATGCCTTCTCATTAGGACGACTAATGGTATTTTCAATAATATATTGCATGACCTTATAATCCTCAGGACAGGCGATATAGAATTTATCAACCCAATCAGTGCCATAGGATGGATCTTTACGAAGATGCTGAGACACAGAACCAACGGGTGTGTTTATTGTACGGATTTCACTGATTTCACCATTTTGCCAGATATAACGAATATTAAATTCAGCGTTTTTTACTTCCGAGAAGAATCCCTGCGTCAAATGCCAGGGCGGCGCAATCAAAGATGTAATCGGAACATAATCAATTATTCCCATTCCAAGCCGGCGGGCTTCACGTTCCTGTGTTCCCCTTTTCAAGAAACGGGAATATATGGAAACCGGGATATAATAGGGTTGCTGGTTATTGTACACAGCCAGCATTCGTTCTTTAGTAGTCAACTCACCTTGTCCTTCACCATTATTACATTAGCATGGGCGGCTTATTAAAGCCGCCCATAATCACAATCTTAATTTTTAAAAAACTGACTTATTTCAATAGAATCATTTTATTGGTTTGAGTAAAGTTGTCAGTCTGAATCCGGTAGAAATAGACTCCCGCAGGGACAATCTGTCCGTTACTATTCCGTCCATTCCAACGTAACTGATAATATCCGGCATTGAATTCATTATCCGTCAGTTCCGCAACCTTTTTCCCTAAAATATCATAAACAATCAAACTAACCTTTGATTGGCTAGGGACATCAAAACGAATCGTAGTTTCCGGGTTGAAGGGATTCGGAAAATTCGAATGCAGTGCAAAGGATTTTGGTAAACCCGATTCCGAATCATCAATCGCATTTACAACTATGGAGTTTTGGAAATCCACCGTCTGGCCAGGGGAAAAGCAGGAGTCGTTCAGCGCCACGGTTTTGTGCTGTACATAGGGATCGTCCTCAGTCAAATCACCATCAGGATAAAGGGTAATCGAGTTATTATTCCAGGTGGAATCCTGCGCGTCGATACGAATTTCAAAGTCAATACCTTCAGCGGACTTCATAAACGGATCACCTTTAAAATTACGGTCACGGTTCTGGACATACATATCCTCGGTCCCATCCGCAGAAACCAGTAATATTGCTTCATTTGTATTATTCAGACCGTTTCCCAGGCGATCAATAACATCAGAGACAAAGACTTTGGATTTTGTCGGATTCACATTAAAGCCAGGAACCCCCGTGATATTTCCTCCGGAAAAAACCGTTACGATCTGACCGGATTTGATTACATATCCATCCGGAAAAGTAAAAGACAATTCTTCGTCATCACCCAAACGCCAGCCGGTCAAATCCACATCTTCGGCAGAGATATTGATAATTTCGACAAATTCATCCTGATTGGATTCGATGATACCATCACCATTGGCATCTTTGTAAACATCAAAGTTGATCTCGTTAATAACTACTCGCGGTGTAATTTGAACCCTTGGTAAAAAGTGAGCAGTCACATGCTGGGGTTTATTAATTGACATGGTCAGCGGATTTAACTTGCTTGTAAAACCAGCATCACTGGTCGTCCAATGCCCAAAGGCATATCCTTCACCATAAATCGGTTTTGCATTAAATGTTACCACCTGGTTATATTCATAGCGGGCCATTACCGTATCAATTTCCAAAGTACCAACTCCTTCGGGGTCCATACTCATCGTCACTAAATAGGACAAGTAATCTGCACCATCTATTGTCGTTCCTGGCGAATAGTTAACACTTCCAGTAGAGCTATGAACCGCGAATGGATCTTCCATCTCCGTATTCCCGTCCTGGTTTCGGGTTACAGACGCATTCTGGTCGGAAGCGGCAACAGTTGTATTGACAAATTCCCAGTTAATTTCACTGAGAAATGCTGATGTCGGAGCTCCTGCAGTGGCTTTGTCGCCAACAGCCAGGTAACAGTCAGAATAGCCCAATCTCGATAGTAGGATGATATACTCTCCGGTTTCCGACAAGCCGTCACCAATGGAGCCGCCAGCCGAAAAAACTGCAGTTTTTAATGGGTCTGAGTCATATCCCGGTAGGCTGCTGACATCACCGCCACCAACGATGATGACGAATTTATTTGGTTCAAGTTTATAACCATCTGGAAACGTAAAAGTGATTGCATCATCATCGCCTATCCGCCATCCCGACAAATCAACAGCCTTATTAAATATATTCGTCAACTCGACGAACTCGTCTTTTACATCACTGGTCCCATCCCCGTTAATATCACTGTTTCTTTCATCCAGTAAGACTTCATTAATGATGATTTTTTCCGAATACTCAATGTCCACCCATTGTGGAGCATCGACATATCCGTTTATTGAATTGCCCAGTGCTCCATTAAATAATCCATACGCATTGTCATAAGCAATGTATCCTTCGCCTTCGTCGAAATGCCAAAGGGCCATTGTCCCGGCGTCCATCGTAAAAGGTTCTGTGGGTACTTCAAAATCTTCAGTATAGCGAACTACATTGGAAATCCGGAATTCATCAATAACTCCCCGAAAACCATCCCAGGTACTCGACATCTGTTCGGTTGTTTGGTTTCCGATAACGATTGGCATATTACCACTCTCCACATCTAATGGGGGATATGTATCATTAATTAAACCAGAAGGAATTCTTTGCGCCATTTGGACACCATCGATCCATAAACGCATGGAATCGTTAACATCCCATGTCACGGCAACATGATACCAGCGTGGTTGCCAGACCTGGATCTCATAACTGTGCACAGCTGCGGTTTTGGAAACATCCTGAATCCACGAATGAATATCACCCTGACCAGTTTCCCAAGCGATCCCAAAATCACCCTTGGCGGCTCCACCCTGATTTTTCGATATAAGATAGGTATAGGTATTTCCATGATTATCTGAACGAAGTGTAGAATCCAGTTTGAAAAACAATTCAACGGTTCCCTGGTACACATGTTCCGGCCAGTAATCCACAGATTGCAAAACCAACAACCGATCATGCTCCCACCATTTATAATGGAGTGCTTTTCCCCACTGTGCTGATGTGGAAATTGGAAAAAATGCGATGATCAGCAGGATCATGCACAAGCCCAACATTGTAACATTTTTCATTTTCATAAGACCTCCAACGGTTATTATTATTTAAAATTGTTTAAAATGTTAATCCAATCGTAAAATGCTGTACATAGGACAGTCGTCCCCAATCAATGTATGCATAGTCGAAATTAATCGAGGTTTGTTGATACAGATGGTAATTTATACCGGCACCGTAGCTCAAACCATTTTCAGATTCGGAATCGAATAAAGATTCGTAGCCAACCCGAAGGAAAAGAATTTTACCCAGTAAATATTCCATGCCGATATTGATATATTCCACATTACTGCTAGGATGGAGTAAGTCCACAGCCAGAGTAATATCGTTGTATTTAATCGGTGTGAAGCTATATGACAGTCCATACCTGAACAGAAGAGGCAACGGAAAAGCATCGGTTTCCAGCATTACATTCAATTTATCATTGGAATAATGGACGGGATCTTCATCGTAGGCCCTTCGCAAGTCCCGGCCATTCAGGCGCATATCCGTACCGAAATTCGATATACTTGCACCCATATTCAATCCCTTGAATTGTGTTTTGTACAATAATCCGATATCCATGGCAAATCCCGATGAACTGGAATGCCAAATCTGCTGCCGGATATATTTACCGGTTAATCCACCGGAAAACCGATCAGTGACTTTAATGGCATATGTCAGGGCCAAAGAAATATCCGCCGCACTGTAATACTCACCGGTTCCCTCAGGATAACTTACTGTCCGTACCAACTGCTTATCGACTGCATTAAATACAGACATGCTTAAGCCCAGTACCTGTCCATTACTGACCGGAACCAGAGCCGCAACATAGTCAAGAGACATATCGGCAAACCACTCCGTATGGGTACCGGAGATACTGGCCCTTGCGATTTGGGTAATGCCTGCCGGGTTCCAATAAAGAGCTGTTGCGTCATCGGCAACTGCAGTAAATGCGCTGCCCATAGACAATGCTCGCGCACCAATTCCAATTTCCAGAAATTGGGCAGTTGAGGATCCCTTTTTGGTAACATCACCTGTATATATAAGGTCGGCATAATCTTGTTCTTCCTGGGCAATGCTATCCATCGTTCCGGTAAAAACCAGTAAAATCAGAATTAATACTACTGACCACCCCTTTATTGTATTATGCATATATAATCCTCAATCCAATTATCATTTTAATCACTTTATCAATGCAAACTTGCCAACTTTGGAACCAATTCCCGGAGCATCCACATGGAAAACATATATCCCATAGGACACAGTTAATCCATCTTCAGAAACAAGGTCCCAGGGTTCCGCACCCAACGCCATTGCGGAAGTATGTTTAATCGTCTTGATCATTTTCCCCGAAACCGTATAAATCCGGATTGTACATTCCTGAGGTAGATTCACAAAATCGATCCGGCGTTCACCCCGGCCACTGGAATAAAAAAGCGGTTTCTCCCAGGAAGCACTAACCACGTAGGGATCCGGAACTACATAAATATCATCCAATTCTTCTTTGGCATTCTGATTAACGATTTTCGATGCATTCGTTGTAAACCTGATTGTATCACCTGCATTAAAAGGTTTAGTCACATTAAAATAAAATACATCACCGGCTTGCGGATCAATTCCACTACTTAGAGTATCCAGTTCAAAAATCCAGGCAATTTTAGAGGCTGTACCAAAATTTTGTATTTCATGGCAAATACTGATTTGGTCACCGCCATTCAGCAGCCCATCTTTATTAGTAGTTTCAAAAAATGCAAAGTCAAGTTTTTGATTATAACTGACACTCCATATCTGAAAATTTACCGGCCGGTTCGATTGTGTATCAAGAGGATTAAAAAAAGACGTATCAGCGTTAGGTTCCAGTACTCGGATTTCAATATCTTCGGGCAAAGTTCTGCGCTTGGCGGTATCCTTGCTGGGACCAACTGTATACGGCAGATTACAATCTCCAATTAACCACCCACGCTCCGTCACATATGAAGAATCGTTGTACAGATCAAAACGCATGCCTTCAATAATTTCATCACTGATAACATATTCATCATAGAAATCTTTAAGAAAAAGAATTTCATCATCTGTCAGATCTTTGATACATATTCCATTTGTAAAACGCCCTCCAGTCGTATCAGAAAAGGTTATTTCATAGGTATGATTATCCTGAACATCATCGGGAATTGCAAAATTTACTTCGAGGTTTCCTGTCGCCAGACCGGTGTGCTCATATTCACCACCCATTTGGCCTTCAACATATCCAGCACTCCCTGCATTGGGAGTCACAACGGCGCAATTAATATCCACGAACTCAAGTTCGCCCACAGCATCCAGTTGAATAATTTTACTGCATTCCGTCGGATAGACCGCAGCCAGGTATTGAACACTTGAAATACCACGGTCATAAAAATCCTCATCATAACCCCGGTCATAAGAACAAACCGCATAAAAATAACGACGCCCGTTATCCACATCGGTGTCGATATAATGATATTTTAATCCGTTGTCCGTACCCATATCAAAATGGACTCCGGTCCCTTCGATCGTGATCGGATGCAGCCCGTAAAGACCATCTTTCCGATCATACTGTGCAATTGGTTTCCAGTAAAGTGCATTACCATTGGCATCGGTAATAGATTTAATTTCATTAAAAGACGGATCGGTTGCTTTATAAATCAAATACCCCTCGAAATCTTCCCGGTAGATCGGATCAATAGACAACTCCGCCATCTTATCCCAGGTTAAAACAACCATCTTATCTCTGGCAACTGCCCTGACATTTGGTTTGAGGGGCGGTTTGGTAAAGCTGTAATCCGCATCATATATCTTTTGCATCGTTCGTTTGTTCTTGATAATGTCTTCCCAGTCATTTCCGAATAAATTGGCAATGGCAAACTTGCGAGTATGATCAACCGGCAACTCAAAATAACCCGACCCATAAACAAATGCGAGATTGGTCACCGGCGGTATGGAAAAAAGACCAGGCGTCATTTGTTGCCAATTGCGGTCATCGTATTTCAAACTCTGTGCATTCACAAGAATAAAACTGGTCAGACCAATCTGGTCGGATTCATCGTTATCGGTTTTTCCAAAATTCGGTTCGCCCTGATCAGGCATCCCATTTGCCTCGGTACCGTCCGTATCAGGACCGGTGTATCCCTGGTCATAGGGACCAATTCCATCGGACCCAACGTCATCACCGATAAACTCACCATGATCCCAAATACCATTAGAATTAACATCTGTATAATCGCGCCAGTCACCGTCTTCGTCACCTTCCCAATGCCCGGAACTTTCATCAAAGCTGCCACGATCATTATCCTGCTCTTCATCAACGATTCCATCTTCATCATCATCAAGACCATTGAGAGGATCACCAGGGCTTTCTAAAAAAGCGTATCCAAAATATCCCAGCCCCGTACGGTTATGAATGTCCAAACCATCGGCATCCCAGCAATAAACAATATCATCAATGTCATCAAAATAGGCTAAATCATCAGCCGAATCCCCTGAATCTCCGACCATGACATCCGCATACATGCCAAAGACAACTTTCGGTAAATCTTTTTGACTGTAATTTTTAAAATCATACCGCACAATCAGGATATCCTCGGCAGCAACAGCTGCCCATTGATAGCCACGTACCCTTACTTGTAAACCAAGTCCTCTGCGGCCACCGGTATAATAGCCCCCGGAATCAATGGCACTGTTAATAAAGGGATAATACTCAAATTCATCATTGTTCCGGTCATCAATCATATAATAACTTTCCTGGTCAGCACGCACATAGGCCCCGAATTCACCATTCCACATGCCGTCCCGAGTTCCGGGATCACCGGGATAATCATAGGGCCAGGATGTTGGCCAGGTTTCCGGTTTATGACTCATCGCCGGAAACTCATCTTTATTAACAGATGTATTCTCGTTAAAATATCCCGGTAGCGGTTCCCAATTCCATAGATGTGTACCATCAAGAGATATATCGTGTGATGTCGGATGAGTGTAGCTTTCAGAAGTAATCTGGACGGTCACGCCGTTTGCATCTACTACTTCCGCGGCGGCCTCCATGATAAATTCGAAACCATAAATAAAACCGGTACCTTTGGGCCATTCCATCTTCGGATATTCATCCCGACTTCCCAAGTTGCCAAAATTTGAGTAGCGCGTATTGACCAGATTTCCGTTATGAATTCCGGTACGACGGTGTTCCGGCCCCGCTAATGCCATGGAACCTGTCAACAGCATCGATATTATCAGAGTAACCAATATTTTTTTATAGCGACTCATATTCCTCATTTCACTTATTTATTATTTCATCTGCTCATATTGAATATTCACTTTTTAAAAATCTACGCTGATACCAACAAGAATTTTGCGCGGCTCAGAATAGTAATCCGGTCTAAGGTCAATTTGTTTAATTGTAAAATTCGGATTTCGTAATAATGCCAATCGGTCCGCCATTGTCCGATAATTATAATCGGCACTACCCGTACCTGAATATACTTTTATTTCATTCAATCGGTCAGTTAAATTAAATACTTTACAGAACAACTTGACTTTGAATTCAGACAATGAAACGAACTTGTAGAACGTTAAATCAATATTAAAGGTTACAGGTTTGCGGTCGCTATTTTCAAATTGGGCTGTCAGGGCACTACCAGGATTTTTGGGAGTATATGGTTGCCCCGTCGCAAACCGTCCAATTACTCCCAGGTTCCAATCCGAGGGATTACCAATAGCCAGAGAGGCATTCAGGGTATGAGTTTGGTCCCAATCCAACGGTAATACCTGTTTTTCAGGCTCCTTCGGCGGATCGGATTGAAAATTTGTAAATATCGCATTTGGATCAGAAGCATTTCCCCGGGCTACCTGATACGTATAATCCACCGACGCGGACATGAAATCGGAATATCCCCGGCCTTTTTTAAAGGATATTGTAAATCCTTTAACATTCCCGTAGTCGCGATTGATATACCGAGCATATACTTTTTTATCGATTGTTGACACGATCTCCTGGCTGAGCAGGTTCTTGATGTCTTTGTAAAACACCGTCACGTCCAGTGCAAAATGTCCCAGCATTTCCTGCTGCAAGCCGATTTCATAGCTGACTGTTTTCTCAGGTTTCAGATTTGGATTTCCGAGTTTGGACTGTAAACTGCCGAGTTCGATCTCACATTCATAATTACTGTAAATTGCTTCAAAGCGGGGTAACTGAAAAAAGTGTCCATAGGATGCATGTATGACACCATTTGAGGAAATCGGAAAAGCAAGACCAAAACGGGGACTGATTTGAGATTGTGTTTTGGCGTCAGAGAACGTTGTACCAAGTCGAATAGTACCTGAATCTGCTGCGGCCCGCAAAGTATCCGGAACGACGGCATTGGGATCCCAGAAATCGTATCGCAGCCCAAAATTCATTATCAATTCATTTAATTCAATTTTATCCTGAATGTATGCCGATGCTTCCATCGGTTTTACTGTATATCGATCGTTTCCTACTGTAATTTGAGCGGGAATGCGTAAGTCCGGATATTCATATGTAGGACCTTCTGCAACTGTTTCCAGAAGGATGTATTTCAGATTATGCTGTTTAAGTTCAATGCCGGATTTAATCTGGTTTGCTATATTCACCTGGCTGGTAAAGTCAAACTTGGAAGATATCGCCGACCGGGTAATATCATACCGTCCTTTTTGTGTTCCGCCATAGGAAAATCCGTCTGCAGAATAAGCCGCCCCTTGATAGCGGTTATCCAGCGGATCTTCAAATAAATAGGCCTGGGTGTTTTTCGAGTACCATGAAAGATTAAACACATAAAACGTGCTGTTGCTCAACACATGATTAAAACTAAGTATGTGATTGAAACTTGTCCCATAATTCGTCCGGACACCATCGGGAGCATATCGGTAAGCATCCGAATAACTTTTACTTTTATCGTCATTATAAAATAGTGAGTAATTGATTTTCGCCGGACCCAGTTTTGTGGTCAATTTTCCATAGAACGAAAGTTTGTTCTTCCAGTTCATTGGAATATATTCGCCATCACCGGTTTGCAAAGAATCGGAAATCGGAATTCCGTATAGGGTTTGATCTGAGCTATACGTTTTATTGGCCTGGTTAATATATTGCTGAATCGGCACAGTGTCCTCAATCCGCACGTTCCGTTGTCCGTATAGCCACCCATCGGTCGTATAATAGCGTAGTGATGTATAGAATGAGCCCTTTGGGATAATCGGAAATGGTCCCTGAAGATTGGTGCTAATATCCGTTTCGCCTATGTTCAGATGATCAATGTTCATAAATACATCATTATGGGTGGATAAATAATCCCCCATCGCAACAGAAATATTTCCCTTAAATTGCTTAGCACCCTCTTTTGTAACGATATTAACCACACCGGACTGAGCCTGTCCGTATTCAGCATTAAACGTGCCGCTGATAACCTGAAGTTCCTGTACCCAATTGTTTTCCAGACCGATTGAACTGCCACCATTGTACTGATCGGTAATGGGAACACCATCAATTAAGTAAGCAATCTCACCAGCCCGACCACCCCGAATATGGAATTCACCACTGGCATCTTTCACAACACCAGTCTGAAGCTGGATCAGATCGTCTAATTCCTGAACTGGCATCTTTTCAATGTTTTCGGAAGAGACATAGGCAGCTGTGTTCGTCCGGTCCATTTCAATTACTTTACGTTCACCAACAACGATAACTTCTTTGCCCTGAATCGTTTCCGGTTTAATTTCAAAATTCATCGACGATGTTCTGTCCACACTGACCGAAATCCCGGTATATGTGATTTTCTCATATCCAATAAATGAACATACCAGGCTATACATTCCCGGTGAGACATTGATGATAAAATAATTTCCATCAACGTCGGATACAGCACCGTAATCGGTATTTTCAAGATAGATATTGGCTCCAATAACCGGTTCACTTGTATTTGCATCTATAATCTTACCGCTGATTTTACCGGTTGTACCCGAAAAAGCGACCCGAAATAAAGCGGTAATTATTAAAGTAGCAATAACAGATCGTTTATTCATTAAAATCTCCGACAAATTAAGCATACTGGATTCTTTTCATAAAATGATTATCAGTTGACATGGTAAAAGCCTGAAATCATCATTTAGGGAGATGTTTTTTGTTTGGCTTATTTTTTGTGTTTTATTTTTTAGCATAACCTGAGATAATGTATAGAATATATATTCATAAATATTAATTCTTTCATAGTTTGCAATCTTTGCAAGTAAAAGTCAACAAGTTTTTCATATAACCATCTTTTTCTTTATTGCCCATGGATAAATTAATAAATCTGGGAGAAAATACTATTGTTTCAACGAACATGTTCATAATATGTTTTTTTGTAGTTGTATAAATATTCTAAATATCTTATTTTTCTGTCAGGATGATCTAGGGGAATCAAGAAACTGTTCATTTTAAAGTGAGGTAAACCATTAAGATTAATGTATCCGACGATTTATTGCTTTTAGTATCAACACTTTATTATCTCGAGGGTCTTGGACAGGCCAAAGTTTCGGAATTGGCCGGAATTTCGCAAGCAACGGTATCACGTTTATTGGAAGAAGCCCGCAAGCGTGGTATCGTCCAGATATCAGTCAAACCTTTTTCGCCCAGAGACAACGAAATTGAAGATAAAATTAAAAAAATCCATAATCTGGGCACAGTTGTGGTGATTAAGACAACCCCCGGGCATTCTGAGGAAAATCGGCGACGTGCTTTGGGTCATTTCGCCGGTCCGATTGTAAGTTGTATGATTCAACCCAATTCTGCCATTTGTGTTGCAGCGGGCCGACATATCAACAGCCTGACTGACAATATGTTTCCTTCGGGAAACAAACCAGGAGTGACATTTATTCAGGCTATGGGAGATATAAGTACACACATTAAAGAGGATGATGCAATTGAGATCACTCGGAAACTTTCCAAGCGCTGGAATGGTCAATTTTTACGGCTTCAGGCACCAGCAATTACTACCAATAGCCACACCCATGATGCCTTTGTTTCTCACGATCAAATAAAATTTGTGTTGTCCCGGATCGGGAATGCCGATCTGGCTTTTGTCGGAGTGGGTATGCACGGTAATTCTGTGTTTTATGACCGGGATTTTCTTAAGACAAACGATATCAATTACCTGATTCAAAAAGGCGTTGTTGGAGAAATATGTGGCCACTTTTTCAACAAATCCGGTGAAGAATGCGATACGGAATATCGCAATCATGTTATCGGTGTAAGTCTGGAACAGTTGAAAAAGATTCCCCAGGTAATTGCTGTTACCAGCGGAGCCAATCGCGCGGAAGCGCTCGCAGCTGCCATAAAAGGTAATTTAATAAATTCGATAATCATCGATGATATCGGTGCGAAAGCGTTATTAGAATTATCCTGAAATCGTCTGTAAAAGAAATTCTCCCAACACCCTAGTAAAACTGGGATGTTGAGAGAATTTGTGAAGAGGAGAAACGAGAAGAGAGATAATGGAACCGTATCGTTTCAGGAATGAAATGACTGGTGTTCCAAGTCTTTTATTTCTTCAACCTTTGGCTGTGATCGCCCACCGCTGAATTCCGAATTTAACCAGGCATCAACAATCATCTTGGCCAACTCAGCGCCAATCACTCGCGCACCCATTGTTAATACCTGGGCATTATTACTTTTCATTAAACGTTCAGCGGAATAGACATCGTGACACACTCCGGCGTAAACGCCTTCAACTTTATTTGCAATTATTGCCATACCAAGCCCGGTACCACAGATCAGAATACCCCGATCGTACTCACCCTTTTGGACCTTCAACGCCAGATTATATCCAATTTCAGGATACATGGCAGGTTTTGCCGCACTGTAATTTAAATCGGTAATATTTACTCCTGAATCTCTCAGGTATTCATACACCACTTTTTTCAGGTCAGTGGCTGCGTTGTCACAGTCAATTGCTATTTTCAACTTTCTTTTTCCATATCTATTTTATCCATTAATTTTAATTCAATTAGCAATAGAGAAACTTACTATTTCGCGTTCATTAAGCTGCACTGCCGGAAAGTTTATTATTCCCATGTTCTGCATAAGCCTTTGTCCCAGGCAGATGGGGATTGCTATTCCATAACAGAATAAATAAAATCATCGCAATAACAGCCGAGAATACCAAAAGTAAAAAGCCGGTATTCCACCCATATCTATCAACAATTGCACCTAGTCCCCAGCCGGAAATCACCGTACTCATATAGCCAAATAATCCTGTTAATCCAATAGCGGCAGCGCCAGCACTTTTCGGCACCATATTGGCCGCAATTACTGCTACCAGGCACTGTGGCCCGTAAATCATAAAACCTGCCCCCCATATTAATAATCCATTGATATAAACAGACTGGATCGGCAATCTCCAAAAAAGGAAAATAAAAATCCCGCATAACGCCATATATATGGCACAGGTCCTGCCACCATAGCCTTTAAACAGCTTGTCCATAGCCCATCCACCTACCAGCATTCCCGCAAGACCGGCCAATTCATAACCGCCGACAATCCAGGCGGCCTGGGTTATATCGGCCCCCTTGCTCTCCGTCAAGAACGTTGTTCCCCAATCCAAAACCGAATATCGAATAACATATAAAAAAAGATTGGCAAGACAGACAATCCACATTCCTGGATTTTTAAAAATATATTTCATTACAATGTCTTTATAGGGTATACTTTTTCCCACATCCGTATCAGTAATATCAGCCTCTTCACCCATATATTCCTCAACCGGAGGAAGACCCAGTGACTGAGGCCGATCACGATGTCGATTTAAAACAAATAATGCTGCCAGTACGGCTATTCCGGCTGGTACAAAAAAACAGGACCGCCAACCATACCGCACAATTAAAAATCCATTCAAAAATACAACCCCAGAAGCCCCAATCGAAACAGCGGAATTTGTTATTGAAAACCTGACTCCTCTTTCTTTGGCAGAATACCAGTTTACCAATGTGCGGCTATTAGGGGCCCAACCCATGCCCTGGAACCAGCCATTCAGAATCCAGAAAATGCCAAAGGCGATAACTCCACTACTTAATCCGAAAAATACATTAATAATCGCTGAACAAACCAATCCTAAAGCCATAAAATACCGTGGATTTGTTCGATCTCCTGCAAAACCGTTGATAAACTTTGAAATTCCATAGGTTACCCCAAACGCCGTAAGAATTAATCCCAGATGCGCTTTCGGAATATTAAATTCCTGCTCGATGACCGGCATCGCTACTGCAAGACTTTTTCTGACAAAATAAAATCCAATATAGCCAAATAGCATTGCATACATTACCCTGAAACGCCAATATTTGTACTGTTTGCGCATCTCACTGTCGTCGGCTATTCGGGGTATATCCGGTGCTACTTTGAGAAAGCTGAACATATTGCTTAAAAACATCTAATTACTCCCGTATTCCATAGTCTGAAGATGTGGCTTTTTTCATTGGTTGCGACTTTCGATCAATAATTCCCCTAGAATTTCAATATTTTTAACGATCAAATCCGGTCGGGTAGTGCTGGTTTTCGCATCATCCCGCGTCGCCTCTCCGGATAATACCAAAATCCCCATTACCCCGGCCCGATGAGCCATTTCAATGTCCGTATAGAGACGATCGCCAACCATCGCAACCTCCTCTTTTTTTAATCCATTACGATCCATTATGCCCCAAATCATACCGGGATCGGGTTTACCCAAAACTTTATCTGGAGCTCGGCCGGTGGCTGATTCCAGTGAGGCACAAATAGCGCCACAGTCCACAAGTAAGGTGGGCTGATCTGTTGGGCAGATACGATCCGGATGCGTTGCAATAAACGGTTTCCCTAACTTGATCCAGTATCCGGCCTTACATAAATGTTCAAAGTCCAGAGATGTGTCAAAACCAACAATAACTGCATCAGGATCTTCTTCATTTTCATCGTTTATCACTTGAAAACCGGATTCACGAAACTCAGATTTTAAACCCTCTGTACCCAGTACATACAGTTTTCGGATTTCTTTACGCTCAGATACCAGATAATCTATCGTTGACAAAGAGGATGTATAAATATTATCCTTTGTACCTTTGAGTCCCATACCCTGCAATTTTTCAAGGTATTGGGTAACATTTCTGGAAGAATTATTGGTCAGGTATGTATAATGGATATTCAACTCTTTTAGTGTGTTGAAAAACTTAGGTGTGAAGTCAAACAGTTTGTTTCCATTATAAATAGTCCCATCCATATCGAGGACTATATGACATATTTTCGAAAGTTGCTCCAAATCAATCACTTGTTTGCTCATATATGTTATCGGTTACCCGGTTGTTCTGTTTCAGATTTCCAGTATTTTTCAGAGTTAAATATATTATTTACACAGGTCTCAAATATTCCGAGTTCCTTCACAAAATCCAGAATTGTATAACGTTTCCGGATCAATTGGGCAAGTCCATAACTCTCTTTTAATCGTCCTAATTCAATGCCGATATTCATCGGTGATATAGGAGCATCAACCTGCTGTAACATTGTTTTAAATTCCAAATATCCCATTAACTGTTGTTCCAGCATACCTTTTAATTCCGGCCATATTTCAGCTACTCGTATCAGCCGCTTTTCCAGATCAGTGAAATCAATATACTTCTCTCTGCTTTGTTCAATTACCAGCATTGCTTCAACAGGATCCGGGAATTTATGGTGGATCTCTTTTTCAATATCAGAAAAATTTTTCCAGTAAGAATGGACATCTTTAAGCATAATCTTCGTCGAATCTCCCCAAAGATCGAATAGGGTTTCATACAATGCCAGAGACGCCAGTGATCCAATTGCAACTTTAAATCCATGGGAAGGTGTTTGACCATTGTGCTTGTGATGTTGATTGTCCCAGAGATGACTGAACTGATGTTCTGCACCTGAAGCCGGTCGTGACGATTGTGCCTGCTGCATTGCCAGGCCACTCATGATCAGGCCTTCCATTAAAAAACACAGTGCCTGATGATTTTTGTGCTTAACTCCCGTTGGATCAGAAACTAATTTTCGAAGAGGTCCCTGAACCAGTGTCCATGATATTTTATCAATTGGTTCTACGCCAATGGCATCCGCAATAATCCAATCCGCGCCGGCAGGAATTTTTGCCAACAGGTCGGCATAACCCCAGGCGTTCATTTCCAAAGGTGCATCGGCGATCACATCCAGATCTGCAATTACTGCCATTGGTGCAGGGCAAAAAAACGTCTGCTTGAAGCTCCTTTCGGTAATCGATGCACCAAATGCCGTATAACCATCAACCGACCCGGCCGTAGCAATGGACATGTATTGCCTGCCACAGCGATAAGAAGCCAGTTTTGTCAGATCATTAATCGTGCCGGAACCAACCGCAATCGCAATAGCATTTGTTTCTGATAACAGTTTGACTAATTGATCAATGTACTTTATTTCAGCATACAAATCCGGATCGGTCATTATAAATGTTTTTTGAAGATCGATATCACCCGATTTAAGACTATTTTCAACCAGCTTACCCGCTGCTTTATAGGTGTTTGAATCTGCAATAATAATGGCTGGAGCATTGTTGAAACACTTTTTAAATACTGGTCCTGTTTTTTGAATTGCGCCTGAACCGATTTCAATCAATTTTGTAGTATCGGCCGTTTTCAGTGCATTATTAATACGCTGAGCGGTTTCTATTTCGTGTAAAATCACCTCGTTATACTCCTGATTTTCACCTTGTCATCTTTAATTTTTCCGGTTTTTTAAGTAGTTGTTATAAACAGAAACGGTCATTTCAGAATAATCTGTTGCAAACGAACGAACTCCAATATCCATTAATTTTTGATAAACTTCTGGATTATTAATTTTCCACGGTAAGACCTGGAAAAGTACTCCGTATTGTTCAACTTCAGATTGGCAGGTCTTCAGATATTCAGCATTCGGTGTAAATTGTCCGCTTTTATCCAACTTTACATGGATCTGTAATGTGGTCAATCCTTCAAATTTTGTTTTCTGAAGAGCTGAAAATGTGTCCTTTTTATTCTGCAATGAGCCACCAATCCAGATCATAGTCAAGGACTCCGGTATTCGTTTTTTCCATTCTATAATCAAATTATGTTCTTTTGTAGTAAAAATAATCTGTTTTTCAAGTCGATATTTATGGACTAACGCCGCTAGACGATCCATATCAATGTGTTTATAATCCAGATACATCAATTTTTCAGGGTGTCCCTGCATGACAGAAAACACCTCTTCAAGGGTCGGAATCCGCTCTCCGGGTTTTCCCCGGTAACTACCTACATCCAATGATTTAACAGTTTTTAAATCGAGTTCTTCAAACTTCAATTTTTTAAGTTGCTCTGAAGCGTCTGGTGCAACTCTGCCGACAGTATCATCATGCATACACACAATAATGTCATCACTGGTAGTGCGGATATCAGCTTCCGGGATTATATTCCAGGACCAGGTGGTTTCAAATGTTTCCAATGTATTTTCCGGTAACGCCAATCCACCCCCGCGATGTGCCTGAATGGGCAGAATGTTCAATTTATTATAAAAGTCCATCGGTTGTTCAACTTTATTTGAACATCCCATAAACATCAGAACAATTAAACTTGCCATATGTATCAATCTCATTTTGAAATTCCTTATTCAGTGGTTTTGGGTAATTTGTGAATATTATTAAAAAACCCAACATTTAAAAGAACTGAATATTAATTCATAAATATTAATTCCGGTTAAGTTTGCAGAATAATGCCTAAAAAGTCAATAAAAATGTTCGCTGAAATCAATGATATTTTGCTTATGTACATTTAAATATTCACAATAAATGACGAAACAATATTTTATCTTAATTTGACTATTTCATTTTCCTGAAAAAGATAAAAAAAGGCTGCCCGAAGGCAGCCTTTTTTCAAGAACCATTTTGCTATTTCAGTAACAGCATTTTTTGTGTTTTGTGGAAATTATCAGAATCCATCACATAAAAATAGTAACCAGAACTTACCTGGCGCCCCGAATTATCCAAGGCATTCCAATGGATTGTCTGATAGCCGGCTCTCTGGTGTGTATTTACCAGGGTACGGACTTCTCTGCCCATCAAATCGTAAATCACAATGCGAACATTCGCTTCTTTAGGAAGATCGTAATTGATCGTTGTGATCGGATTAAACGGGTTCGGATAGTTCTTATGCAGTGCAAATACCTTTGGCATCGCATCGTCTGCATGAATCCCGGTATTGGCAACACCAACAAAGGATGCTGTGTTGTTCTCAGCAATTTCATTGCCTTCAATATCCCTGACACCGGTTACTGTCACAACATAATTTGTTCCTTCTGCCAGCGGATTGGCCGGATTTAAGAAAAGAACAACCTTATCGTTCTCTTCCATTAAGATATACAGCGGATTACCGATACCGTTATCAATTGTGTAGTTATTCTTGTTCGTGGCCGTGGTATAGTTCACATCTTCGCTAAACCAGACAACTACGGTTGTATCACCAATCACCGCCATCGCCGAATCAACCATCGGCGGAACCACATCATAGATATAGTTCTCGGCACCGGGAGTTCCGCCTGAATCCTGGCTAGCAGCCCAGGCCATCGGCTCCCAATTCTCACATCTGTAATCCCAGTATTCCAGTGATTTTCCACCACCATCAGCTTCAACCGCATGTGCAAATTCCATATAGCTGTGGGCATTATCATCGTAATGCATGTAGGTCACCATCAAATCACTGTCATTAAACAGAATCACGTTATCATTGCTGTTTGAAAAATTGATTTTTGACGTATCTGTATAATTCATATCCGGTACAAAGCCCAAATCCTGACCAAAGAGAGAGTCAATCAGAATCGTATAAAGGCCGCCCGGCTGAAGTACAGAACCAGCTGTAAAACCAACTTTTGGCATTGTCGGATTATCACGACGAAGCCACCAGCCACTGATGTCAACTGCAACATTATCCAGGTTCTTAAGTTCAACGAACTCCGTATTACCGTCAGCACTATTGTACATTACTTCGTTAATGACAATTTTCGGATAGACCGGTCTCTCGATGCGGTTAGCTGTGCCGGGAGAGCCGCCATAGTACCAACTGGCTTGCCAATTGGCAGGATCGCTGCAAGAACCACTGAGATCAATCCGCTCAAGGGTCACACCGACACCCCATTTAACCTGCAGGTTGAAGGTTTCGACAGGCCAGTAGCTAATTTCCTCAACAAGCCGGCCGGCTTCATCCCACATATAAAGGATATCACCACCTCCATTATTCAAGTTCCAAATATGATTACGCGTCGTATCGGTATAATCAATAGCACGATTCAGATCCGGACTAAAATGCAATGGCCATCCTTTTTCTTCACCTTCTCCATATATATAGATCGTAAAGAATTCGCCAGGAGCCAGTTCGGTGTCACAAGTATCCGGTATAATCAGTAATGCATGTGATGCAGGCTCATCTTTAAATGACCATCCCAGAATGTCGATTGTGTCGGTAGAATTATTACAGAGCTCAAACCATTCATTATCATAAAATTCCGAATTCCAGGTAAATTCTGACACCACAATTTTACCACGATAATCCTTAAGAACAAATGCCAGTGTATCCGGCTCAGTTTTCAGGTTATCATACATGTCAATCACATTATTGACAATAACTGTATAAGTAGATGTAAATGACAGTTTTGCTCCAATCAGAAGCTCAACTTCAGCACCCATCCATTTTACAGCCGTCGGATTACCAATTGAGTTATCAATTGTGTAATTCGTCAAAACGACCGCAGACGTAGAATCAACCTCTTCGTCAAATTTAACGATGACGGTTGAATCGGTCATTGCGTTCGCCAACAATGCCACCGGACCTTCATGGTCAGGGCTTTCACGTTTGAAAGTGATCGTACTGCTATCAAGAATCGCAAATCCTTCGAGATCTTCAACGTTCCAGACCGCTACCGTATAAACAGTATCCCAGGCGATCTTGGAAGTCGTCAGCTCGACCATATTACCAGTCCAGACTGCAGCCGTTGGATTTCCTTTTTCATGATCAATGACATAGTTTGCCAGCGTCACAGCAGTAGTCGAATCAACCTCTTCGGAATATTCAATCACAACCGTTGTTTCACCAGTCACTTCTGCGGATACCAGTTTGGCCGGAGTAATGTTCAGATAACCGGGCGTTCCACCGTCATTAATACTGGCCTGCCAGTTCAATGGATCATAGGGATCACCCATCAGGTCAACCAGCTCCAGTGAAGGGCCGGATCCGTCTGCCGCAGTTGCGTGAGCAAATTCAGCATAGCTGGAGGAACCATCATCATAATGCATATAGGTAACCATGGAGTCACCGGCATTGAAAAGAATGATATTATCCTTATCATTATTCAATCCAATGTCACCAGTTGGAGGACTGATATCAAAATCCGGAACGAACCCGGGATCAGAACCTTTAGCAACCAGGATTGTGAAAAAGTCTCCAGGTGCCAATTCTGTGTCACAGGTATCAGGAATAGGTAATTTAGTATGCGTCGGACTGTCATCCATAATCCACCAGCCGAGAATATCAACGGTAACATCATCGGCATTCATCAGTTCTATATATTCGAAATCCGTACCGGCACTGTTGTACATTACTTCAGTAATCATTACGTTCGGATAATCTGGTTTGTCGATTACCGTTGCTGCGGCAGGTGTTCCACCATAAAACCAGCTGGCCATCCAGTTTGTAGGATCATTATTATCACCAAGGGGATCGATCAGTTCACAGGTAGCTCCGGTACCCCATCTTTGCTCTCTGGGATAGGCGAACTCATCCTGAAAATCAACCAGATCAACTCTGCTGCCTGTGGCATCCCAGAGATTCAAAACATCGCCATCGTTATTAAACCCGATGGGAGTTAGATCTGTCGATGAACCAAAATCATAGGCAACATTCAGATCGGGATCAAAATGCAGCGGCCAACCGTGGTCCTGTCCGTCGCCGCCAGTCCAGATAGTGAAATATTCACCGGGCAGCAATTCAGTATCACAGGAATCCGGAATAACAACCGGCGTGTGAGAATCGGGATTATCACGCAATGACCAACCGACTATATCAATCGTTTCGTCGGAAGCATTATACAATTCAACCCATTCGTTATCATAATACTCTGAATTATACGTAAATTCAGTAATAACAACCTTACCTTCATATACAGATGGAGGATATACCGCGATTGTATCCAGTGCGGAGGTCGTGTAACTATTAACTCCGTCGGGAGGAGAAATCATTGTCCAGTATTCCGAGGAGTTGTCAGCCTGATAAAGATTTCCAACAGCATCAAAAGCCAGATCCATTGAGCGGTTACGTCCGGATTCAACCGTCCAGAGCAATTCGCCCGTTGTGGCATTGTGAACATATACTTTCCCGGAATAATAATCACCCCAGGCAACGCGATTTCTTGCTTCATCAAGGGCAATGCCTTCAGCACCTACATAACTCATAGGAACTGTCCAAAGTGTATCATCAATCGTCAATGTTGTACCGGTATATGCCGGATATTTTACCAGAGGATAAGCTTCACCAGCCGCCTTTACATCAATTGGTTTACCATCTTTGTCAAGTATTTCACCTTTAGCAGACCGTCTCTGACTGAAAAAGATACTGCCGTCACTGGCAACTTCAACATCATTCTGATAATAACCATTATTAGGTCTTGCAACAGCCAAAACGCCTGTATCACCATCAGGCATCAATTCATTGGTTCCAATCGCATACATAATGATACCTTGGCCAGTCGCATAATGGGCATCTGCTGTATAAATCTGACGATCGGCGCCACTACCATGGACCCAATTTGCAGCAATCCACTGATCTGTTACCCGGTTATCATCATCAAGAATCAGTTTTGCTGAAGCAGCACTAATTTCTGGATCAAATTGCCAGAGCCAGTCATGACCATAATCACAAACATACACACTGCCATCTTCACCGATAGTTGTTTTAAACGGTGAATTACTGGAGGAACTCCAGTCAACACTGGCATCAGAAAAATTGATCGTATCCTGATCAGGTGTGTACATGTATATTCCGTCACCGTTGTAAAAAGCGCCGGCATTTCCACTGGTTCCCGGTGCGCCGTTAGCGACATAGATTCTGCCAAAATAAGGACTTTCAGGGTCTTTGTTGACTTCAATTCCCTTGCCAGAATACATAACTGTTTTAGTATCATCACTGATTTTTGTCCATTCTGTGTAGCCATCATCGCTGGCAATAACTTCAACAGTATACTTATCAACTAAAACAAAATTCCCGGAATCATCAGTACCATCCCATTCCACGGTATTGATACCTTTGACACCGGCCAGCAGTGAAATGGTTCTTACAAGAACATTTCCGCTGTCATAAATTTTGACATCCACTCCGTTATCAGCCGCTTCATTTAAAATAAACGAGATGCTCATAACAGCGATGCCGTCTGCTGAAAATTCTGTAGCACTTACCTCAATATGCGATGCATACACATTCGCATAGGAGTTAACTGAAAGCGTCAACAGAAGAAACAGCATACATAAAAATAAATTTCGACTTTTCATACACTCTCCTTTTTTATTTGTCTTAATAACCCTTTGCAAGATATATCTTCCGACCTCCTTTCTTAATGCCACCCAACTGCCACTCTGTTTAAATCATTGGCTTTTTAATTATGGCTGGCTGTAACATTTTGAACCGCATTGAATATTTATTCTTAAATAATAATTCTTATATACCTTATAAAATATTTCTCTCAGAGTCAATAAAAATTTTCTGTTTTTCACCACTTTTGCAGGAAAGTAACCCCGATTAAACCACCATGATAAATCAGCAAGTCTGAAACTCATGCTATTGGTACCTGCCAATCAATTGCCGGACTCGCCAATAACGAATTATTCCTGCCAGTAATACTATAAAACCAACTCCAACAGTAATGCCACCGAAAATTGCTCTGACCGTTCCTGGAAATAATTTGATAAACCCTAGCCCCAACATGATAAAGGCAATCGATGTCCGGATATATGCCAGCAGGGTTCGCTCGTTAGCCAGGTGGGTCCGTATTCGCGCTAATTCTGTGTTTACTTCCATTATATCCTCATAATGCGCTATCAATCATCTTTGTCTATATAAAAACTGTCTCGAAGTGCCCCGTCAATACTAAACTGCCTGAATGCCAATGAACGACCGCTAATATCAACAACACAGTAATGGTGTCCCGCCTGAGAAATCTGAATTTCCGGAATATCTTTGTGTCTGTTGTGGTCCAAAGTACCACCTGCACCACCGGTTATAATATAGTAAACTCCATCAGAATAGCCTCGTTCATAGGCATGAATATGACCGGAAAAAACAGCGTCTACATTATAACGGTCATACAGAGGAACAAAGGATTTGACATTTTCATTAAAGGCAACGGTACTAAACTCTGAATAACATGGTACATGAGCAACCACGAAAAGCCAATTCGCGTTTTGAGCAGAGGCAGACCCTAATTCCTTCTCAAGCCAATTGTATTGGGGACTGCCCACTCCGATATCCGTATAGTAATCTTTATCAGGAAAATCTATCTTGGCATTGTCCAAAAATATAAAATAGGCATTCCCGATCTGAATACTATAATAGGTTTCATGGTTATGTTCGGGAAAAGAAAAATATTCCGAAAAATGCGGTGACCCATAAGAGTGATTACCTACCGATACATAGATAGGCGTATTCTTAAGTACTTCTTGCATTGGAAGAAAA
>Ga0268277_1000552_pt1 | contig 29309 bp, 23 predicted proteins | sample saktaG_5_FD_190132 | JGI IMG/M metagenome (GOLD analysis project Ga0268277, IMG submission 190132) | Saline water microbial communities from Sakinaw Lake, British Columbia, Canada - sak_2010_1_5_50m | ecosystem: Environmental > Aquatic > Non-marine Saline and Alkaline > Saline ... | reverse complement strand
CATTAGATAAGACCTTAATTTGTTTTCTGGAGCATGCAGAGAAACTGATAGCTCTATCTGCCAATCACGCTCTTGCAGTCTTTTTATAGCTGGAATTATCCCACAGGTAGAGATAGTAATCTTCCTTACTCCAACGTTAAATGCATCTTTAGAATTTAATATGCAAATGGCTTTTACAACATTATCATAATTATCTAAAGGTTCCCCGATACCCATAAATACAATATTGTTGGGATTTGAATTCATTTTTTTCCTAACGAATAAAACTTGATTTATAATCTCGCTAACTGTAAGGTTTCTGATAAAACCCTTTTTACCGCTTTCACAAAACAAACAGTTATATTTACAGCCAATCTGGGAGGATATACATTCGGTAACCCTTTTATCGGAAAATATAACTACACTTTCTATCAGATTTTCATCTTCTAATTTAAATAAATATTTCTCGGTCTGGTCTTTTGATTTAGCCGATTTAATTAAATCTACCTTACTTATATAATAATTTTCCTGAAGTAAATCTCTAAATGATACCGGGAGATTCAGCATATTCCTGAAATCTTCTATACCCTTTTTATAAAGTAAACCAAATAATTGAGCTGCTCTATATTTTGGTTCGCCCAAATGCTTAACTTCTTCCTTTAATTCATTTAAAGTAATACTTTTAATATCTTTCTTCTTCATAATGTAAACCAAATCTCTATATCTTATTTTTTATTTCCCTTATGATATTTTCAGCAAATTTCTTTGCTTCCCTATCTATCCCCCGGATAGTTTTTACGGAACCAGGGTCATTGGCTGTAACGGTTAAAGAAAAATAAGGAGGTAGTCTAAACCCTTTGTTAATGTTTAAAGTTCCTATCACCTGCCCGACAACAGAGTCACCCCCTGAATTTCCGGAAACCACAATGGAAAATACAGTTTTATTTCCAAATTTCACCCTTTTGTAAAGCACGGTCATTCTATTTATAACTGCCATAAGCTTTGCGGATATTGCGTCATTATAGTTAGGACATAGCCAGATTATACAATCTGCTTCTTCTATTGCAGGTAGAATTTCCTTTACCATAATCCCCCCATAGAAGCAACTTTTTTCTTCACTATAATGAATGCAGGTTTTATAAGAGCATCCTCTGCAATCTACTACCGTTCCGTTTTCCACATGAAGCTCCTTTATATCTGCTCCCGCAAGATTTTCTTTTACCATTCTCCAAAGCATAAGAGTATTGGAAGTCTTAAAAAAGCTCGAATGCAGCACAAGTATCTTCGGACTTTTAATTAATCTTAAATTCTCTCTTGTCAATTTTTTCACTAATTCCCTAGTCTGTTTTTCGTAAATTTCTCGAAGCGTTAGCTTAAAAGTTTTTTGCCAGGTAAGAAAATTACCGAGATTATAAGTAGCTTCTACAAGCGGATGACCGGGGAACCTGCAGCCCATCCGGTTGGTTAAAAAAATTATCTTCTGGGCAGTGCTTTTGGTATATAATTCATCGGGACTCTGGATAATAATTACAGCTCTTGAACCTGAAAGCGAATCGTCTCCCCTTTCTTTCAGTTTTTGGAGCATTTCAAATAAAGGAATATTAAAACCGCATTCATCCAACTCAACAGCAAATATAATTTTTTTATTCCGTAAATCAGCAGGAAAATCCTGAATAGTTTTTACAACTGTTAACTGATAATTTTCTGTGGCTATTTTGACAATCTCGGAAAAACCCTCCGAGGTTTTCCCCGGTATAATCAAATGAATCATTTCCATAAAATAATTTCCTCTATCGGTAGTTACTTATAAAATATCACCCAATTCCTGGTAACTTCTTTTAATTTTTTTCTTTAAAATAACCGGGAGGTCTAATCTTTCGATTTCAGTTCCTGATTTAAGCAGTCTATTCTTGGCTCCCATAAATATTCCACCCATAAAAGTTGCACTATAATGCCACTTTCCACTTATAGTAGCAATAAGAGGATAACTCCCGGAAGATAAAGCGGGAGCTACATAAGGTTTAAAACCGGTCTCCCTCACTTCTAAGTTTGCTTTTACGGTCTGATCGGTAAGCATCTCAGAAAGACTTTCATCATATTTTTTTATGCTGTTGGCAATAATCAAACCATGACCATGAGGTCCAAAAGCTCTGCTTTCCCGATTAAATTCAACGGTTTTGGCATTCTGTTTTGAATAATGGACAGCACGGGCATGCATAACCCCTAATCCATATCCTCTTATCCGGTCTGCAGCCAATCCTTTAAAATCAAGCTTTCCGCTTGCATCTTTATTACTGGTAAGAAAAACCACTTTACACAATAAGTCTACTGGGTCCGATATAACAGCAAATATCCCTTTAAATGATTTCTCCCGCGCCGTTCGGGCATAATCAGAGATTAGCTTAGAATTTCCTTCGAACTGTTTCATTCTCACATCTTCCTGTTCTTCGCCCAAAGAAGGAACTCCAGTTGTGGCACAAAACACAAATATATCACAATCAAAAATATCAGCTTCGCCTATCCGGTAAACTCTGGGAAATTTCTGGGCAGTAAAAGGGCAAAATATCTGATTTACCTCTAATTCCCATCTTTTTATCACCTTTATATTTTTATCATGTATTCCGATGGATTCAATGCAACTTCCTCCTAATAATCTTAAACCGGTAAGGAGGATGCCTCCTACATCACCCAATCCTATAACATTAACTTTCCACCGTGAAGGGAATTCATAATTTAATACCTCCTGCCAGTTAGAATATTCGGTGTTGAGTGAACTAACCCCCTTTTCTTTTATTCTTTTCACCAGCCATGAAGGTAAATTATAATCAATTTTTTTGGATTTTTGCAGTAGGTGAAGGCCCTCTTCTTTTAAAAAGATCAGGGATGGGTGGGAAATGCAAAAACTTCTTCTTGATTTTAAAGGGTTTATCCGGTTAAGTGCATAAATGATTCCCTTGCTCTCCTTAGCTTCACTTTCAGATATTTTATTTAATTCCTTATATTCCGATTGAGAAATTAGTATTTTATCTTTTAGCTTATAGAAGAACATCTATATTTTTCCCCTTGTAAAGATTATGTATTTTCCTATTTATCCTGTAAGGGGCGGATTTATCCGCCCCGGGTTATTTGATAATTTCTTTAATGGGTTCGATGAATCGAACCCCTACCTTAATTAAGAGACAGTCAAGTCCTCTGGGCACGATGCATCGTGCCCCTACATTATAATACTTATTTCATTCTTTCTTCTTTTTCCTTAACCAACTAACCAACAAACTAATCCTAAACGAGATACGATTCACGGGATACGAGATACGAATTTTGTTCTCACTTTACCCTATCTGCCATTCCTTTAGTACGCCGTAAGAGTTCAAGACTATTTCTTAAATAATGAGAGGGGCTAAGATTCAGATTATAATCCATATCTTCTCCCTGGTCAGAATAACGAGGATGAATAATTACTTCTCCCAGATGGTCTAAAGTTAATTTTCTTTGTTGTATTACCTGGTATTCGTTTTCCAAAATTTCCAAAATGGTTAAGGCATTTTCGATGCAAACTTCAGAAAAACTGTATATAGTTTTTGCGGAAACATTTTTAATAAAAGAAGGGAAGGCATGGGGCAATATCTGATTGATAGACCTGACTAAATTTCCCTGAGTTCTTATTTTTCTCATTAATGCATCTCCACCAATAAAAGGATACAATTCACTTTCATTAAACCAAAGCCTCAGATTGGGAATAAAATGAGCACAATCAGCATCTCTATTCAATATAGACGCTATCTCTTTCCCACTCCCGGATAGCGCTCCTACAATTATTTTTTTAACTTTGATACCATATTTTTTAAATAAAGGCTCGATCGTCTTTATCCTGTATCCTTTATGTAAATAATCATCAATAAGAATTACAGGCATATCAAATGAACGAATCATTTTAACCTGATTTTCCAGGCTCATATAATTGGGGAAAGCACCGATCATAAAGCTTTTCATATCTGAATCAAATATTTTTTCAGTATGCAGAGATTTGGTTACAGTATTAGGTACTACCATTTTATGCAGTATCTTTCCGAAGGGGACACACATTGACCTTCCTAAAACTCGAGGAGTTGAAGGTGTTGTCGAAACATTATTTATCTTACAGATTTTCTTCACAATAGTCTGGTTAATCAAATCTATATTAAATGGTAAAACAATGTTCCCGGGATAAAAAGTTGTAAATGATTTTAATAATCTCTTTCGAGATGCAATAACAGATTTTCTAATATTTGAATTTTGGCAGAAAGGTTCCTTTATGATTGACTCGGTATCCAGATTAATTATACAGGGTTTGCTAATATCCACTACAAAAACCGGGTTGTCTTTGTTACTGAAAGGCAGGCGGTAAAATCCCATAAGTTCCAGATTTTCGTGTAAAGAAACCAAGGGGTAATTATTGAACACATTTCTAAATATCACATAGTTATAGTCTTTCTCTATACAAAAAGAAATGGTTTCGGTAAGAATAGCCTGTTCAAGATTTTCAAGTTCTGATTTATTATCTGTATCACTGATAGTAAAAATGCCATCAATAACTATAGTGCGGCCAACTGCATTTTCCCGAATATATTCAGATATCAAGTTGTCCTTAAACTCCTGAAAAAGAATATTTGAACGAACCCAATGAAATGCTGAAAAACCCAATATCGCTCCATTGTGACGAACATCACGTAACAGTAAAATTCTCGGATTCACTTTACGGGCAAACTCGGTAAACTTTTTAGAAACCTCATCCCGATTGTGTTTAGAAAATATTTTCCGGAAAAGTCCTTCAATTAAATTCGGAGTAATATCTTCAATTATCTGAATATCGGTAGAGATGGTTTGCATTACACTCTTATACTGGGGTTCTCTTTGATATAAACCATTTTCGTAAATATATTTCTGGGCTAAAGGGTCAATAAGTCTGGAAATGTCCCTATTTTCATCAATATTATTTCTTATTTGGCTTGAACTTATTTCTTCATAACAAGGGACAAGATTAAGTTTTATGATTCTTCCTTTTATTTCCTTGATAGCTTCTTGTGCTGCTTTTTCTTTCTTATCGACGTTATGTGGTGTCCTTCTATCAAAAACAATATGAGAAAAAGTATGTATAGAATTTTTCCTTTTACTTTTTTGGTAAGCAGACGCATTCAATACAACATCACTACCCACCACCATATAAACTTCAGAAAATGGGAAATTTTCTCTTAAGGTCTTTAGATTATCCGGATTGGTAATATTGACCGGTAAATCTTCGGGATATAAATATACGTTAAGTTCATCGGCAATAGAAATATTTATTATATTCTTTCTAAAGAGGTGTGGTTGAGTTCTTTTAGACCAGGAAAATTCATCAACTGCCAAATATGTTTCAAACCCGAGAGCTTCTATTGCTTTTACAATCTCTTTATGGCTTAAGGAAAATGGGTCAAAAGCTCCCGGAAAGAAAGCTATTTTTTGGGGAGTTTCAAGTTTTATACTTCCTTTGTAAAAATTGAAATCAGAGATAAATTTATACATATAATTAAGCCCGATAGAGTTTATTAAAAACATCAAGCCTTCTTTGGTTACCGGAGTTAATAGAGTAAGAATTTTTTTGGCGATAAGTTGGAATATATGATTTTTTTCATCCAAACTAAGATGTGATGAACCAAATATCTCCCTGCCGATAACTCTAAATGCCGCCTGCTTAACCTTTAAATCATAGTGTACAAAACCATTTAAAAGAATACCTATCATTTTACTAAGTCTGTTTTCATATGATTTTTCTTTTTCCGAAAATCTTTCCCGGTACTTGGGATAATTAGCAATGGCTATACCGACTGTCCTAAGCAGCAAAGAACTCAATTTTGGATCTGACTGTTTAATTTTTTCTATTAAATCATCAATCAGTTCCTCTAATTCATTGGGGGTGAGATAAAGTATTAATTGACCCAAATAGTAAGGAATATATTTAGTGAATTGGTAATCTTCCATTTCTAAAGCCCGTAATAATTCAATAGCTATATCGTTCCTCTGTTCAAAAGATAAGCAAGGTACTAATTTCACCAGGGTTCGGCCGGCTAAATTTCTAATATCTTCTATTCCGCTGACTTTTAAAATATTACAAAAATGTAAAGCGGTATATATTTCTTCCTGTTGGTTCTTTAAAGTGTGCTCCAATAAAAGTTCTATCTGTATTTTTTTAACTATTCCGCCGGTTGAAGTTTTAAGATTGCTTAAAAATATATACTGAATCTTTTCTATATCCCTCCGATAAAAATCAATATATCTTTTTATAATACTTTCGTTTAAACATAACAATTCAACTATTTTCATATTTAAATAATTTTCAGCAGGAAGTGTTGAGGGTGAAACATAACCGATAAATATTTTTCTTAAGCTGTCTATAAACTTAAATTTTCTATCAATTTGAGATATCAAATCATAGACCACTTCTAAAGCAGTAAGTCGAAGATTATATTTTTCTTTCTTTAACATCTTTAAAATATAATCAAATAATATCTTTACAGATTTTTCTTCTGAACACAGGGATATATACTTGGAAGATTTTATTAAACACAATTGAATCAATTCATCAGTATACAGATCTTTTTTGTAATGTTTTAGAATTATTTTTCGGTAATCATTTGCCTGACTATTACGGCAGTTAGCAAAGATTGAGGAAACCATACTCTCAATACTATTAATGATGCGAGATTGATGAAGAGCGGTCTTTTTGTGATCCGGTTGTAAAAAATATTTTAAATATCTTTCCAATAAAACTGTACTGGTAACTGTTGGAGATTTCAGAGTAACATCCCGGGGAATCTCTTTACGGTAATCTTCATCGAAGCTCGCGATCAATAAACCGATAAGATTTGCACTTCTCCTTCTTATTTCATCTTCCGGGTGAGTCAATTGTTCGAATAAATATCTCAAGGTTATTATTTTCTGTTTTTGCGTCAAGTATGTGGAATATTCATTGAATATTTGTAGATATTCCCGAAGATTATTCCAATCTTTTTCACTTCGAGCTAATTCCAAAAGCGAATTAAGGGAAGATTCGTCTCGAAGTTCGTGCATCAGGCTTATGTTATGTTCTATAGAAAGATATTTTATATTCTGGATAACTTCCTGACCCTGCATGAGAGGATAATACGGGTTTCTATCTTTTTTATAAGAACTAATCTTTTTATCCTCTACATCCACATTTACCCCTAAATTTATCATATAATCTTCAAAATCTTTTAATTTCTCATAAACCCGGCAATATCTTTTTCTTTTTTTCTCATCAACATTATCCAATTTGCCTAATATTACCTGAAAAGAATCTTTTAAGCTGAAAATTTTCATCTCCAGTTTGGTGCCATTGTACACATTCTTAACCCGAAAATCAGAATAAATCAATACAAGTGATTCCAGGGGTAAATTCTCCAATTCCAAATCCCAAACAGAATGGTTCACCGCAATATGTCCGATATAAGGAATATTGTGTTTTTTAAACCACATGTCAGTATAGTAATAATGCAAATAAGGAGTTCTTTCTATCTCGATATCTTTACATCCATATTTCCCGATATCATGTCCTGCGGCAGCTCCCGAAATCCTCCCCAAATCAACCGGAAGACCCAGATCGTACAATTGTCTTCCCACAAACAAAGCAATCCAATTAACCCCGCATATATGGTCAAGGGTATTGTATTTTGAAAACTCCTGGCATAGCCTCATCATCTCGTAGATGTACTCATCATGAAATGCTTTTAAAAATCTTTTATATTCAACATGATTTTCCAGTTTATTTCTTTCTTCGGAGGTTAAGAAATCAAGGGGATATCTGCTGTAGAAAATAGAATCATCGAAGGATTTTTGGAATTTGGAAATTACTCTTAAAAATTCTAAATAGAGCAGGAAAGTTTTTCGGTTATTATCGGAAATGCGCTTGACAGGCTTCTCTACTGCTTCGGGAAAAGATTTGGACAAGATAAATTGATATACCTGGTAAAGCCAATTAGTAGGATTATGCTCTTTGTCAATCTTTACCAGGATGTTCCGACATAATGAATATACTGCCTGACAGCTGTAATTTTTATTTTTTACCATAGATGTTAATTTCTGTAAAAATTCAGGGCTTTCGATATATTCTCCGATAAACTCTTTTACCAAAGAAATATCATCTACTATTTGTGTGTGTAAAATCTTTTTAGATATTTTATTATATAATTCTTTGACCGCAGTATCATTCATAAATTGTTATCCTAAAATATTTTATAGATTAATTACTATATCCTACTTTAAGCCTGAACATTCGAGATATCCGATAAATCAGTTTATCCCCTTCTCTTATATATTATAAAAGGTAGAATACATCTGTGAAAATTTCTTATTGTATTTATTATAACTGAAAATTGCAGTATTTTACAATTAAATCAGGATTTTTTTGTATTGTGTTCGAGTATCGCGTAAAGAAAAAAAGCAATAAATATTCTTCTATCTTTCCTGCTACTCACTTAAAGTTGAAATAAGCAAAATTTTTATTTTACATTGAAACCTCAAAACTACAATAAATTCCCTAGGTAACACCCGAAAAAATTCCATAATTATATCTATAAAATAATAAGGGGCACGATATATTGTAATATCTTGCCCCTTATTATGCTTATTGTATTTATTTTTACTGTAATTATTTTATCAGATTGATTATACTGCTACAACTTCTTTTACTTCAGGAACTTCTTCCTTCAATGCTCTGCCAATACCCATCTGTAAAGTCATCTCTCCCATTGGACATCCGCTGCAGGCACCGGTCAATTTTACTTTTACCACTCCATCTGTAGTCACTTCTACTAATTCAACATCTCCTCCATCTGCCTGAAGAGATGGTCTTATCTTCTCTAAAGCTGTTTTTACTCTTTCTTGCATTTATTCCTCCTAATACAATATTAGTGATTGAGCAAATTATTGTCACTGCAAATCTGATTTCTTCAATTATAGCTAAAACATGTTAGCATATAATCAAATTAATGTCTATACCAGAAAAGAAAGTATCGAGTATCGATATTCTTTTTTACTCTAACTACTCCATTAAAGTTTACACTAACAATTGCCTCATTAAAATAGTAAAAATCGGAAGGATTGCATAATAAACCAGGTAGTTTACTACCAAAGATGATCCTATTGGTCGACAAATTGCCAGAACAAGGAAAAGTGTTGATGTGCACAGGACAATCGCTTCCTTACAATTGTTTTTAAAAAAAGAATGTATCTCGCCTAATTCTTGCTTAAAAATATTAATCATAATTCCTCCTTGCTCGGATAAGTCTATATTAATTTATATGTTCGGTAAACTTTTCAAAAATCCTTTTTTTCGCATAAAAAAGCATTTTAATGATGCTAAGCTATTCAAGCGATAGTTCAAATCGCTGTTCGTTAACCTCTGTACCCCACTGTATTCCTTTATACTGTTCAACCAGTTTAAAACCGCACTTCTCGTAAAGATGTTTTGCAGCGTGAAGACCCTCAAAAGTCCAGAGGTATACCCGTCTGTATCCTTTGTTTCTACAAAAATCAAGAGCTTGATCAATAAGCCGACCGCCAACCCCTCTTCCGCGCAAAACGTCGGACACGATGAACCATCGAAGATGCGCTCCTTCTTTTTCGACGTGAATCCCATCAATGGTAATAGAACCTTCAACACGATCTTTAAGTGATGCGGTCCAGAAACCATCGCATTTTTCATCATATCTCCCGAGGAACTCTGAAAGCTCAGTAGCCACCTTCGCTTCAAAGAACACCGAAAAATCCCAATGCTCGTGGTAGTAAGTACCATGAAGTTCAGCAACTCGACCAATTGAACCAGGAACATAACCCTTTACTATTTCTACATTCGACATACCTTACCCCCCTAATTAATTCTTCTCAACTCTTATCGTTTATAAAACCTTTTCTAAAAAACATCGCTTTAATTTAATTACTATACAAACTTACAAAGTCCTTCTTTTTTAAAGAAAAACATTAAAATAAAAAAAGCCCTTCAGTAAAGGCCAAAGGGCTGGAAATTGACAAACTCCCCCTATTGGTCAGGTTCAGAACTTTTAGGGAGAAATGGATAGAAGAGTAATATCTGAAAGGAAACTACGTAAAATGATATATCAAAGCTGATACCTTTTACTAATTTAGAACAGTATTTAAAAATCAAAACTTTTCTTAGAAAAAGCAATGCTCATATAAGAAATGTTAAGGCTAAAATACTTTAACTATATGTTCTTTTTGTTACCTAAAGAAAGTATTTTGATTAAACTGATTGATTCAGATTATTCTATAGTCAGTTGTTATATTAAGATTATTGACTCCATCAGATTTTGAAATAATTGATTTATAATAGTGTCAAACGACCTTCCTCTGTCATCTGCTCTTTACATAAAGATACTCTTAGATAAATTTCAGAAATTATATGGCTAACGACCAAGCTCTCCTTCCGTTATGAAGCGCAACGAAATAGAGTAAATCATGCAATTGACTAATGGCTTATTTTTATGGTGAAAACGACAAAAAGAAAATTTCAAGTTTTTCTTTTGCGGCAAATTCTTTTAATTCGGAAATTTGGGATTCAAATCCTGCCTTTTTTATCAATGCCTTTTACAATTTAGGAATTCAAACTTACATTTATTATTAATTATTTTATGTGCCCAGCTCTAATAAATCAATTTTCGGATTTCATTTCGGGTATTTTTATACCTTTGACCAAAATCCAAACTCCGATTACCAATTCAAAGGGGACATAGGGAAAGTATAGGAAAAATGGAAGTTCATAGCCCAATATAGCAGACAGTGTTGCTATCAGCATAGGAAAAACCGTTATTAGACCCCAGAGAGACAGAGCACGTGGAACAATTCTTGATTTGTCGAGCAGGCAATAAAAAAGGATTCCACCAAGACAAAAAACTAACATATGCAGCGTTATTCCGACAAAATCCATTGATTCAAGTGCCAGATTTCCTATCGTCTGCAAAAAAACAGGGTGTCCGGCTGTTACATATTCCTGGCTTATGCGTAAGAGAAAGAAAGCCGCTATTCTGCTGGCAGCAAGTAGCGCCGCTTCTAATATATAAAATCCCAGGGCAACAAGAGCTATTTTTTCGTTCTGTTTCCTTAGGGTTATAAAAAGAATGACTCCTAAAAAGATGATTCCAAGGGCAGTGAGCATATCAACTAAAATATTTGCCCTCATCAGCAAAGCATTATTCGCAATATTGATCATACTTTCACTTATGTTTCCAGGCACAATCAATGACTGACGCAGAATCGTTCCACTGATCAAAGATGTAACAAACTGCAGAAGAAATGCAGCTCCTAAAACTCTTGAAGTATTCTTGATTGTATTCATATTTTTCTCCTTTTATTTATTATTATACACCACAGTTATTACTACATTTCCCTTTGTATGTCCTTTATCTGCATACCTGTGAGCCTCGGCGGTCTGTTCCAACGGATAGCATCTATCAATGACCGGTTTTATCTTTCCCGCCTGAACAAGCTCTTTGAGTAAAATAAAATCTTCAGTGAGTATCTTTGCTGCCCCAGATGTAAAAACCGAAACGTACTTCCCGTTTGGCTTAAGGGCTTTCTTACTTTTTGAATACGAGATTTTACCAACGGCATCAAAGATGAGATCAAAAAGCTCGTTGCTCTTTGTAAAATCCTCTTTGGTGTAATCAATCACCGCATCGGCTCCCAGAGATTTCACCAATTCTACATTCGTGGTACTGCATACCCCGGTTACTTCTGCCCCAAAGTACTTGGCAAGCTGTACCGCGGAAGTCCCTACCGCTCCGGAAGCTCCATAAATAAGCACTTTTTGTCCGCTCCGGATCTCACCTTTTCTTTTAAGAAAATGTAAGGCACAGGCGCCCCCAAAAGGAACGGCGGCGGCTTCCTCATAAGTTACATTGGTCGGCTTTAATGTCATAACACTGTCTTCCGGCAGACATGTGTACTCGGCATAACCACCAAATCGCGCCCCGGTACGCGCATAAACCTGGTCACCATTTTGAAATCGTTTAACATCTTTACCTACTGTTTCAATTTCTCCCGCCAGATACCTACCTAGTATAGGGTTTCTCGGTTTTGTAAGACCAAACATTAATCGCATCAGGATCCGGCCAGGGCCAGGAACATTTAAACCTCTGATTCTCCGGTCAACTATTGATGCTGTTGTTGCATATATTTTTATCAGCACTTCATTGTTCTTGGGTTTAGGTTTTTCCACCTCTTTGAGTTGAAGAACTTCCGGTGGTCCGTATTTTGTACATACAATTGCTTTCATTAGTATTACTCCTGATTTGTCAGGTTTGGTCACTTTATCTAGTTTATATCTGTTTTACAGACCCGGAAGCGATTGCAGATGGATTGAATCCTTTAACGATCAGCCATACCGCCATAACCATTTCTTGCAAAAATATTGGAAGATTCATAACAATGTTGAGCGTTGAAAAAGGACTTTGGAGATGAAATAAAATTAAAAAGCCTGTAACTAAATGCAATAGGATTGCAATGAAACCCCAACCTGATATCCACCTTGGAATGAGTTTTGATTGGTAGAATAAATAATACAGCATCAAAGCGCCCAGGCTGAAAACGATTACCAAAATAGTACTAATCGAATCATTTCCTTTTAGTAATAAAGCGCCCAAGGTTTGAAAATGGGAAGCATCTGGAGTGCCTGCCTTTACATATTCCTGACTTAATATTAGTAGGAATAACCAACAGATTACCGATGCAATATAGGTAACGGTCTCAAGCGCCCCCCTGAAAACAACATACCCTAGAGCTAAGGCCTCATTATGTTTTTTAAAGATTGGAAACATCATAACTGGAACCATAGCAAGTGCAAAGCCCATAACTAAAACAAAAAGGGCGCCTATTATGATTTTATTTTCATTAGCAGAAACCTTCATAAGATAATCCGGAGCATTTAGAATGGAGCTAGTAAAAACAACACTTAATATTCCTGCAACCGTCCCAATAATAAATAGAACTCCCACAATTCTTGCGGTCTTTTTTTCTGAATTCATTTTTACTCTCCTTTTTTTAATTATTTAAATTGTCCTGTACAGTTGTCATGCAACATTTTTTCCTTATGTATTATACTTTAATATTTAGAAAAGAATAAGAAATGTTTCTTCTAACCACATCTCTTTATCTAAAACTTAAATTTTTTCTTTCCCCCCTCTTTACCCTTTTAAAGGGAAAGTAATAAATGCTTGAGACTTTTAGATTATATTCGACTCTTAACATTAAAAATCCTTCTTTTCTCATAAAATAATTTATAAAATCGAGTAGGAGGTAGATAATTAATTTATCTACCGTCCTCTCACACCACCGTACGTACCGTTCGGTATACGGCGGTTCGTTAGAAATTAGCTACTCGTGTATATCTTTCTGTAAAACTTAGGTATCCAAGATTCTTAAGCCTTTTGTTAGTAAAGGTTAGAGCAAGTATATGGCTGTTGGAGATTCTCCAGTAGCCTTTTCTGGTGTTGGCATATTCCCATGCCTGGAAGTTATCAATACCAAGTTTAACCAGATTATCATGTCTGGTCTTGATCTTCTTCCATTGTTTCCAATAACACATCCTGATCCTGCGTCTGGTCCATACATCGAGTTCCTGGCATTTCGTTTTTATATCCGCTAACCTAAAATAGCTGACCCATCCTATTATTAACTGTCGTAATTTCAGGTAGCGAAATTCCATACTCCAGGCATTACTCCTTGAGGTAATGAATCTTATCTTTTCCTATACTCTTTTTATTGCTCTGGGATGGATTCTTATCCGTATCTCTTCCCGTTTGGTATAGAATGAGAATCCTAAGAATTTTCTTTCCCAGGGTCTGCCTATTGCACTTTTCTTCGAATTCACTTTCAACTTAAGTTTATCTTCGATAAATTTGGTAATGCTTTTCATTACTCTTTCTGCTGCCTTGCGGGTTTTCACATATAATTGATTATCATCCGCATACCGGCAGAATTTATGGTTTCTTTCCTCTAGTTCCTTATCGAGTACATCAAGCATAATGTTACTTAATAGCGGACTAAGGGGTCCTCCTTGCGGGCAGCCTTTATCTGTTTCTACTATTACACCATTAATCATTACCCCTGAATCAAGAAAGGCTCTTATTAGTTTCAATACTCTTTTGTCTTTTACTTCTCTTGCTACAAGCGACATGAGTTTATCATGATTGACCGTATCAAAATATTTCTCCAGGTCAATATCTACTACCCATGTATATCCTTCATTCATGTATTGTTGCGCCTTCTTTATCGCTTGATGTGCATTTCTTTTGGGTCTAAAACCATAACTGTTATCTGAAAACTTAAGTTCAAATATTGGGGTTAATTATTGGGCAATGGCTTGCTTTAATCATTCTGTCTGTTACTGTGGGTATACCTAATAGCCTTACTCCTCCATCGGATTTTGATATCTCTGCTCTTCTTACCGATTTTGGTTTGTATTTGTATGTGAGTATATCTTTACGGAGTTGGTTCCCATTTTCTTTCAGGTAAGGTAGAAGTTCATCTACCGTCATACCGTCTATTCCATGTTTCCCTTTATTTCTTACCACTTGCTTGTATGCTTGGTTCATATTGTCTCTGGTAAGAATTCTCTCCATAAGATTATTGGCATATACATTTTCGCTGTTTCTTCTGTTATCAAACGCCGAAAGAATACTGGGCACTTTTCCATTATCTCCAGCTTCCAGCCTTCTATCCTGGAAATAGTCTTCATGAGAAGTTGTCTGCTTTCTTGGTATTTCTTTCGAGTTCTTCAAACTTTTAGAAACCTCCTAACGTTCAGCCCTTCGATTGATGTATATCAATCTACTATGGCGTCTGCTGACTTCTGACAGTTCAATCCTACATCACTGTATGAGTTGTTGTCTTATGATTCATTTCACAACATACCTGTCAGACCTCCCCAGGTAAGAGAGATTACTTTCACTCCATCTATCTGCTACATTTACACCGCCTGTTTCGGATAGTTTTGGGCTTTGTTTTGTTCTGCAAACTTACCCACAAGCATATGCCTTATATGTAGTTCGTATTCCTAAAGACCTGAAGTTTTGCCGCCGAGCAACCTTTCAGATTCCACCTCGCGATGGACACCCTTGTCTTGAGCTAATGGTTGGCACTATCGACCCCCATATCGGACTTTCACCGACTAGTAATCACCCATGCTGGGCGCACATAAAAAGCCCTTTAGCAAAAGCCAAAGGGCTGGAAATTGTCAAACTCCCCCTATTGGTCAGGTTCAGAACTTTTAAGGGAAATATTACAACTGAAAATGTTAGATTAAATCAGTTAATTCTTCAATATTAGAAGCATTTTTAAAAAACTAGAATCCGTAAAATGTATATAAATAAAAACTTTTCAACTTTATTACTAAAGAGCTTTAAGGTGTTAAACTTGGTGGAGTATAGTAAACGAATTCCGCAACTTTTGTTTAAATAATAATAATAAAATTTATCATAACCTAAAGAATAACTTTTAAAGAGCAAATTAGATAAATAATAATATAACTATAATCATGATTTCCCCTATCGATTCTTTGGATACCCAGTCCTTATAAGAAATTATAAAAAGTTACTAAACCGCTTAGTATGAACAAACTTAGTTCATGATTCTAATTTAAATCTCTTTTCCTTAAAGAGCTTCAGGCAGGCATCCACAACTTTGGGTTCATAGAGGATACCACTATTTTGGATGATTTCTTCCAAGGCTGCATCTATGCCTAAGGCAGGTCGATAAGGACGATGAGAAGACATGGCTTCTACTACATCCGCCACACAGATTATTTTAGCTTCAAAGATAATTTCATCGCCTTTTAGATTATTGGGATATCCTGAACCGTTTAATTTCTCGTGATGTTGAAGGACAATGCTTGCTATAGGATAGAAAAAATCAATAGTGTCCAATATATTATAACCTATTTGAGAATGACTTCTTATTAAGCTGTATTCTATATCAGTTAATTTGGTGGGTTTACTTAAAATTTCGGAAGGTACTCCAATCTTTCCGATATCGTGAATTAAAGAAGCTATTCTTATTCCTTCAATTTTGTCTTGAGAAAGGTTTAGCTCTTTGGCTATAGCTGTGGCCAATTGGGAAACCCTCTGCTGATGGCCGGCAGTATAGGGGTCTTTGGCTTCTATTATCTTGGAAATGGTGTCAAGAGTGGCATCCATGTTCTTTTTAAGTTTTTCCTCTGCCTGCTTGCGCTCGCTGATGTCCAATCCATAGATGTTTACAAAATCTTTTTCAACAATCGGAGTGAATGTCAGATAGATTACCTTATAACCAATCTCAGTTTCTACGGTTTTAATGGCATCATCACGAAGGGCATCAAGCACGAACTGGAACCACCTATCCTGAAGCGGTTTCCCTTCCTTATAATGCCATTGTTTAAGCAGCGACTCGCTTGCGTAATTGTGGTAAAGTACGGTTCCATCCTTTGAGATGCGAAATACGGGATTCGGGTTCTCGGCAGGGAATTTTGCGAGTTCCTCTATTTCCCTTAAGGTTGCTTTCCGCTCGGTAATATCCTGTATATTACCAATGATTTTTTCTGTTTTACCATTTTTTTGGATAGGATTCCCGATTGTACGAACCCAGAGATGTTTTCCTTTTGCGGTTATGAATGGTAATTCAAGATCATAGGGTTCTCCGTCCTCGATTGCTTTTTTAAAATATCTTTCCATTACCAGCTGGTCTTCCGGTTTATAAAACGCTATTTCTTTTTCAATATTTATGCCATAATCAAAGGGAACTTCATGTATCCGATATACTTCATCGGTCCATGTAGTTTTTTGTGACTGAATATCGTATTCCCATCCACCGGTTTTTGATATCTTCTCCGTTACATTTAGTAGTTGTCTGCTTTCCTTGAGCGCCTTCTCCGCTAGTTTGTGCTCAATGATAGATGTCAACTGCTCTGAAATGGCCTTAAACCGCTTTAGGTCAAATTCTGTAAATGGCTCTTTGCGAGAAACTTCCAGCAGACCTAGAGCTTCGCCCTTCGAAATAAGAGGAATATTTATCACCGAGGGGGTGTTCAAAATCGAGTAAATCTTGGGGATAAGCTTTTTCAGCATCTTGTTCTCTGTGAATTCCGCCATCAATCCCTGGATGGCCTTGGGATCGTTGATGAGCTGCGGTTTTTTCTCTTGCAGTGTTTTCTGATACAGGCTCCCGGTTTTTAGCGGAATGCTTATTGCCGGTATTCTTATTCCGATCAGCTTCTCAACCCGGCTAATCATTGCCGGAGGCCGGGTAAAGATCTTCATTACCAGATATTCTCTATCCTCACTGAGGAGGTACACTGCTTCCCCGTGGCAGGAGAATATCCTTTTTGTCTCCCTGGCCAATAGTTGTAGGATCTCCAAAAGGTTATCACCTCGATTGACGGCATCATTTAGTGCATTGATCAGAGCCAGGTCTTCCGTCTTCCGGTGAGTTTCTTCCTCTGCCTTCTTGCGTTCGGAGACATCTCTTATTAAAGCCCACATACCTGACGGTTTCCCCTTTTCATTGTTAATCATCCATACCCTAATTGATATAGGAAATATTGTCCCATCTTTTTTAATAAGTTCCAATTCACGTTCATCAGAATACCCTCTTGTGGTTAACTGATTTCTAATAATATCGTTTTGCCACTTCTTAGGGAGTAGTTTTTGATAAGTTAACCTCCTTATTTCATTTATTCTGTAACCAAGCATGTCTAAAAAAGCCTGATTTACATTAAGAAAATTACCTTTCATACCAGAAAAGGCAATTCCATCTTTGCTTGACTCAAACAAGGAGCGATATTTTTCTTCGGTCTGTTTACGTTCCTCTTCCGATTCAATATTATATAAAGCAACGGCAATATCATCGGCAACTTCTTTAAACAGGTCCTGTTCTTCTTTATCTTTAATAAAATGAACAGGAGCAGAGATAGAGACAGACATAAAGCCATAGATTTTTCCCCGGTGTTCCAATCGGATAACCATAGCACTTCGATTAGAATATTTCTGTGCCAGCGGACAATCGGTACAGGTAGATTCCGGATCTTTGATAATTACAATATCCGGTTGGTTTAAGGCCTTCTGACTGCAGGCAATTAAACGGCCTTGCTTTAATTGTTTAATTATAGGCAGGAAATCCTTTCCCAGACCGGCTTCTGCATGTTTTTCCAGTTGCCCCTTTTCATCTAAAAGTGCTATCCAAGCATGGTGATAACCACGGGATTGGATAAAGGTATGGCAAATAGACTTGATTAGCTTTTCACGGTTGGTTTCTTTAATAATGATCTGATTAACATTGCTAATGGTATAAAGGATGAGACTAAGGTGTTTAATTCTCTCTTCTGCCTGCTTGCGCTCGGTAATATCATCATAAACTGCAACAATTTCACCGGAAGGTAGTTTGTAGACGTAGTTCTCTCTCCAACCGGTAATCCTCTGGTCTTTATAAAAGGAGATGGGGTGTTGTTGAGGCTTACCGGTGTTGTATACTTCTTGAAAGACTTTAAAAAGGTCAAAATCTTTTACTCCGGGGAATACTTTAAGGACACTTTTACCGATGATATCCTCTTTCTTAGTTTTGTCAATCCTCTCGGCAGCCCGGTTAAAGTTTTTAATGATAAAATCTCTACCATTATCTTTAGCTTCATATACCGCTACTCCACTGCTCATACGGTTAAATAGTTCTCTGAATCTGTTCTCGTTTTCCTGTATGGCTTTTATGGCCTGCTTGCGCTCAGTGATATCTCTGCCTAAGGCAACCGAGCCAATGATTTTGCCTTGTGGGTTAGCAAGATTGCGGGAATGCCAGGAGATGAATTTTATCTTGCCGTCCTTGCAGGCTATTTTGGTCTCAAAATCTTCAGCCACTTCTCCTTCTTTAATGATAGCATTGACTTTGGTGGTTATTTTTTTTCGGTATTGTTCATCCGGATAGAGCCAGGACCAGATCTTATCATGACCAATGACTTCTGCGGCCGAATACCCGCTCATCTTTTCGGCCGCTTCGTTCCATAGAATAACATTGGCCTTTTCATCCAGCACATTGATCCAAAGATTGGCATTATGAATGATATTTTCCTGGAATTGGTTTAGATTGTAAATCTTCTCTTCTTTTTCTTGCAAGTGTTTATGGGCTCTCTCCAGGTCAAGCATCTTCTTTTCCAGCTTGTGTACCAATCGTTCATTATATTGAGTCAGATATATTTCCTCCTCCTTTTCCATGGGCTCTTTGGGAACAATAAGCGTACCATTTCTGCACTTTTCAATGATCTCATTTAAGATCTTTAAGAATGCTTCCGGCTCTTGCGGTTTTAGGATGAATTTATCTGCACCTAAGGACAAGGCAAAATCCTCATCCTTTTTATCGGTATAAGTAGCGGTATAGAATATGAAGGGTATCTTCTTTAAAATATTGTTTTTTTTGCATTCCCTGCATAACTGGAAGCCGTCCATCTTGGGCATTAATATATCTGATATAATCATATCCATTGAGTCTTTTCTTAATTTATCTAAAGCTTCTACCCCATTTTTAGCAAGTATTGTTTCGTAGTCATTGCCTTTCAGTAAGGTCTCAAGCAGGTAGAGGTTCTCTTCTTTATCGTCTACTATCAGAATTTTCATCTTTTTTCCTCCATCCTATAAATACTTCTTAATCTCGCTTATGAAGGTATCCGGATTGATGGGCTTCTCTATATATCCGGTGCAGCCGGCCTTTAAAGCCCTCTCTCTGTCCCCGGTCATGGCATAGGAAGTAAGAGCGATGATGGGGATCGTACCATCTGCTTCAGACTCTCTTATCTTTCGGGTGGCCTCCAGACCATCAATGCCGGGAAGCTGAATATCCATAATGATCAAGTCCGGCTTATCTTTAATGGCTAGTTTTACTCCTTCTTCACCGGTTCTGGCTTCTGTTACTTCATAGCCATTTTTTCTTAAGATAAAACTGATAAGGTATATATTGGTTTCATTATCTTCTACTACAAGAATTCTTTTCATGCTTTTGCCTCCTTATATTTTAAGGGTAAGGTTAGGGTAAATAAACTACCTTTTCCAAATTCGCTCTCAGCAGTGATATCCCCGCCGAGAAGACGGGCTATCTTTTGAGAGAGGTAGAGGCCCAGACCGGTGCCTTCTTCTACCCTGCCTTTAGTAGTAATCCGGCTAAAGGTTTTAAACAGTTTATCCATATCCTCTTCTTTAATGCCAATACCGGAATCTCTGACAGATACTTCCACTCTCTCATCTTTTTTCTTAACCTTTATTTCTATCTCTCCTCTATCGGTAAATTTTATAGCATTGCTTATGAAATTCATGATGACCTGCTTGGTCCTTCGTTCGTCACTCTTGATTATCAATCTTTTGGGTATCTCGAGGGACAGCTTGAGGTTCTTCTTATTTGCTGCAACCTTAAAGAAGTCATTCACCTCTTGCACAAGATCTGCAAGACTAAACTCTTCAATAATAAGTTCCACTTTACCTGCCTCTATCTTGCTTATATCAATTATATCAGTTATGAGAGCCAAGAGATGGTTGGCACTGTTTTTCACCAGGGAAAGCTGTTTTCTCTGTTCCTTATTAACCTCCCCGGACATCTCTTGTAACATTATTCCGGTGAAACCGATGATGGAGTTAAGAGGCGTTCTTAGTTCATGACTCATGGAGGCGATGAACATAGATTTTAGTTGGTCGAGTTCACGAAATTTCTCTTCACTTTTCTGAAGATTTATAAAAAGAAGTTCATGTGGTTGGGTAAGACCGGTAACAACGATAGCCTGGTAAATAAAATAAAAAGATATAATCTTAAAAATGTGGCCAATTAAATTAGATAAGCCGTAAACACTAATATAAAAAGTGAAGGCTAATTCGCTGGCTATAGTTAAGAGGATGGAAATGACTAACCATTGTAAAATCTTGCGGCCAAATTTCTCTTTTCTTTTAAGCAGGAAGAAGAGAGAGGCAGCAAGAATCAAAGATATAATATATTCACTAATTTTTTTAAAAGGGGTAAGCCCTGATCCTTCCACAAAGCAAGAAGGAAATATTCTCCAATAGAAAATTGACAGAAACAGCAAAGATACGGTAACAATATAGCCCAGCAGAACTAAATTGAATTTTATTCTCTTCTTTTTAAGAATAAAACAAGCGAGGAGAAGAGAAATACTCTCCAGATAACGGGCAGCAATCCAGAGTTGAGTGGGCAGATTGGAGTTATATTCTCTGAATACCCCCATACCGGTATAAGCTAAAGTATGTATGATATCTATGAAACCAACAAAAAGATAGGCAATGCCTAAAAATATAAGGTAATTATTATCGATAAGATTACGGCAGTTCCAGGCTAAGATAAAAATACTAAAAGCTATAACAATACTGAATATTTCAGCAAGGCTGTGGAAAAGAAGGTAGCTGTAAAGGCTGGTCAGGTATAATCCTAATAAGAGCAGCCCTCCTGTTAAGAGTGAAATGTAAATAAAAGGCTTTTTAGGTACTAAACGAGATTTTTCCATTATTATTACCTTTTCAAATATTTAATAGAAACTAAATATTTTTTATTTCTATAAAAAATCAATAATAATTGTACTTAATCTTTTCTTGTCAAATTTTTTCACAAGGTAATTTCTGAATTTCCCTACTCTCTTTTATGCAACGTTTCCTCTATTCGCCTATTTCAATAGTGAATTTTTCATTGCTTGGTCTTTTAACTTCTTGTCTTTTGCCTGAAAGATTCTTCCTGGAAAATCAGGAAATGGTTTTTGGTAAACTCTGCATGAGTTTTCCTAAAGATTAGGAATTGCCCCTTCGGTGCTTTTTAGTATAAAGCTCTCCAGAGTTCTGTCCGGTAACAGTCCTTTTACCTGAAAGTTTGGATACTTTTAGTATCTTGCTTCTTCGGCTCCTTTTCTTTTATTATGAAAAGAAAAGGTCTCTCCTGTTACCTTCATACAGGTTACGATATTAAATTTGTACAAAATTATAGAAATATAAAAAAATTGTTTAAGTGAAGTATTTCACGTATTATATATGAAGTATTCGACATAACTTTTAAAATTCCTTCTTTTTCTGAAAAATAATTTATAAAATTAAAAGCCCTTTAGCAAAAGCCAAAGGGCTGGTTATTGTCTGGCTCCCCCTATTGGTCAGGTTCAGAACTTTTTGTTGGGGTGAAATTATGGAAGAATTACGAAACACTTATAAACTAAAGGAGTTAATTAGCCCTCCTATAAGTGCTATAAATAATGCTTAACTAAATATATACCCTTGCTTATCAATAAATTATACCCCTACCCTTATTCTAACTATTTTTATATTGATAAATTGATTATAGCATATATATTAAATTTTATTATAAAGTCATAAGAATTTATTTGAATATTTGATACAAAGAATAAAAGACAATGTAGGCTTTTATTAATACATAATTTTTAATATATTGAACTAATAATTAACTTTAAAAACATTTTTCCAGGGGGATTTTTTAATAGAGAGAGCTTAGATGAAGTGAATTTTATACAGAGGATAAAAAACAGGTAGTAATATTTTTTAAGATCGGCAAATTACGATAAGATTAACATGGTATCTAAAAGCGGCCAGATAACAAACTTTTCCCGGGAAGTATTACAGGAATTAGTTAATTTATTTGCCTGGTTATTATTTAACTGTCTGAATCTAATTTGTTCATCATTACTTTACAACTCCCTTTTGGGATAGGATGTCGCCTAACGTTCCTGGCATAGCCGACGTTTTGCTGTAGTGTAGCAGAGGCAAAATGTGCCAAAGTAAAGGCCGAGCAGCGACAGCGACGAAGCGGCTATGGCTGTGTTGTGCGATCGTATTGGCTCTTCCGCGTTTTAAAGAGAAACATATCAGGTTTTTCGATTTTTAATGTCAGAAAGTTAAGAATGGTCTGCATACGCGGATCATTATTCTTATTAAATTTACCACTTCTTTGTCTGGTTTAGTATTAGCTGAGAGGCAAATCAAATCTATGGGCGATAAATTATACCGGGCCTGAACCAATAATTTTCCTAATTCACAGGCAATACTATTATTATTACTAAATTCAAGCCGCAGACACTTACGTAATCCAGAAGCAAGTAGGTCTATTATTTGAACTCCAATATTATTTTTAGAATCAACAAAATCTATATCTTCATGCATTATTGCTTTGATATCATATCCGCTTTCAATATTTAGGTTATATTGCTCTTTTAAATATTTTGGAACATTATCCTTCGTATATTCGTATTTTTTCATCACGTTATAATCAAAACCTCTGATCATTAATAAAGGATCAGTAAACGATTTTGACTGGATAATCCTTGGAATAAGAATTTCAAAGACATTTTCAAAATCTGTTCTAGTGATATCTTTTTGATCCACGCGCCATTTAAATCTTGAAAGAGATCTTGGGTCTCTTTGAATATAGTAAGGAATGACTGTATGGATAACTTTTACCATCAGGTTCAGTTGGCAAAATAATTGAACATATAACTGTGAAGAGAGCCCTAGAACTCTATCTTTTAAATTTTCAAGGGCTTTTTTTCCTTCTTCATATTTCATTTTCTCTTTGTGTTCAACAATTTTGTCTCCTTGGAGCACTTGATGTGAATGTATTACATCGGGAGTATTCAAGCCTGAATCTGTAGCAACAGCATAAAGCGTACCACCAAGCTTCTGAAGATCCTTCAAAAAAACGATATACTGTGACTCACTAAGGTCGTTTATTTTGATCTCATCGCGCACATCAAATCCAGCAGATATTTTTAGCTCTTTTATAATATTTTGGGCTTGAATATAATCATCATCAGAAACAGCATAGCAGGCCACCACACACCACGAATTTGGCTTTGGTGTATATATAAATAGTTTTGATTCATCAATAAAAAGATTCATTTCGTTATCTGAAATTGTGTATCATTTCATCTCCATAAATTCGTTTTATTCATTCTATAAAATTTAGTTCCTAAAAAAGCTTTCCGGCTGTAAGGTTCAGGGAACATTATTTGAAGAGCCGATATATTATACAACTTTTTTATATCCGAAGTACTTCAGATACACTCTTTTTAATTTGAGGAAAAGTATTAAATGACGTTCTGTTACACAGAAGACTACATAAACATATTAAGTAATCGCAGGCAAAGCATTAAATTATCTTTTTTCTAAAAATTCTCTCTTTCTCTCTTTAGAATATTTTTTAAATGCTTTTTGTTGATCTGCATCTGATTTGTCTGTGTTTTTAGTTTCGACTTCTAAAATAGTCTCCTTTTTTCCTTTTTTTGCAATTAAATAAGGAATAAATCTTCCTAACGCCGTGTTATATGTTATATGTAGTGACATGCCAAATGGCTATAAAAAGCAAGCGAGGACAGGAAATCCAAGCTTGATGAATTTATTAAGAATAATAACTGCTCCTTAGTTTTAACAAGGATGCAATTATAGCAAACATACGAGTCAATATGCTATCAACGTATGATTTAGAAACATTACCAATTTTTACACTAGGTTTTTTGGGGTCTTGTGAAGATAAATCATGCCATAGTTTCACCGCTAGATTAATAGTTGTATCTGCTTTATTATCATAAGCAGTATTCCCAAAAACAAATTTAACAATTTGATCTTGTCGCCGATTTGATTTAGTTGATTCTCGTTTATTAAATATAAAATTCAAGAAAAACGAGCTTCTTGCGCCAATAATATCTTGGTATTGCTCTTTTGTAGCGGAAAATAAATTTAATTTCAACACTAAGTATTCAAAACCATCCAATATATCCGGATTTAATATTTTCAATTCTTGACGAATATATGCAATATTATCAAATAATTCATTTTTTGGATTATAGGCTTCTAAAATCTTTGCTCCATTAATAAATAAATTAGGGCTTTGTTTTTGAAAATTAATACACTGGCTAGTAACTGTACCAATAGTAGCAATTCCGGTAGATGTTAATATTGGTGTAAAACCATTTATATTGTTATAACGATTTTGAGAAGCATTAAAATAATCATTATAAGTTTGTTTAGGACAAAGCGTTAAATCTATATTTTTATTTAATTCATCAAATTCTGAATCAGTTAATTTATCTAACTCACTTTCGTCAATATTACCGTACATATCTCTGATAAAAAAGATCTGTTCTAATGACCGTTTAACTATTTCATTATGTTCACCAGTTATAATAACAGTACCTTGATTTATTTTAATAGATTTTTCTAATAATTCCTTTTCTTCATCAAGCTTAGGTAATTTTGAATTAATTATTTCAATTCTCTTCATGTATGTTCCCTTTTTTATAATACATCGTCGCCACAAACGGCAGTGCTACGCAATAAAATTAGCATGGAATTGCATACACATTGTTTATATTCGAACCCAGGTTCTTTGTTTTAGTTTATACTTTTAAGAGAGTTTGTCATATGGCTAGAAAAATCAATTAAAAGTTCAAGATATTAATATAGGTTTTTGTAAAACTGTCTATATCTAACGCAAAGGCAAATATGTAAGCGAATAAGAGGATTCAGAAGAAAAAGAAATATTTCTAGTGAAAAGAAGATAGTTTCAGGAGTCACGGAAATACTATGTTATCTAATGTGCGTTCATTTATAACAAGCAATATTGCACTATATGTTTTCCTGAAGCTTGCTACATTTTCTGTGTACTCTATCATTTATGATTTGTTTACCACATTCGAATTCAATAATTTCATACTCCATACCATTTCCCTCATATCCTGCATCATGATATTCTTTGGATACCAAAGGGGCACCACAATCATAACAAAAATATTCTGCTGCTAATTCTTTAAATTTTTCTATTTCGTTTTGAAGTTTATTTAATTTTTCCCTCTCGATTTTTAATTCTTTTTCTTTTTCTTGAATTTTTTCTTTATTATGCACTCCGTCTTTAGATAGTTTTTTTAATTCTTTTTCAAATATATTAATTCTTTTTGATAATACTTCTTCTAATATTCCAGGTGATTTTTCTTTTAGATCTTTCAATTGGGTTTCTAAATAATTGTTTTTTTCTTTCAACAGTTCTATTGTAGCTTCTTTTTGATCAACTAGTAATCTATAAAGAAAAAATACTATAATTATATAGGCTACGATCGAACCCAATTGGGTATAAAATAGTATTTCGTTATTCATGAATATATCCTTTCTTACAAATCCAACTAGCATGTTAGATATCTTATTTATGTCCGAAAAGTTTCCAATATTCTTACTTTTCTATTTTAAACTTTCCATGTAAGGCTTGTCAACATTGAGTAAAAAAAAGTCAATATGACGCTAAATTATAATCCAAAATATTGATAAAATAAGAAATTGGTTTAGAGAAAGATAGTTAATGCGTGCTTTTATACAGAATACGACAAGAAGGACCATTATGCTTTTACTGCTATCTTAACATTTAGTAGTTTTTCACAAGTTATACCCATAATGCTTTATAAATGTGGATAAATACGAAGTAAACAAGCGAGATAAGGAGCATATAAGAGAAAAGAAGGTTAAAAGCGGGGTATTTCAGAAACCTTGAAAAATAATCATCAATATAAGCGTGTTTTTAGCCCCTGTTTTAAGTTGGCTGGTACGAATCATCCTATTTTTTAAATACGCCTCATATACGCCAAATACGAAGCTTTTTTCAAAAACGCTAAAACCCTTATGTTTCAACGGTCTTATCGATTTTTAGCAAAATCAACCCGTAATTCATTGATTGTCTGTTTGATTTCCTTGATTTCAGCAGTAATACTATGGGAAAATTCCTTTTGATTCTTGATGATTTCATTAATAAAAAACTCTAATTTCCACACTAAATATACAGAAAGTACCAGGGGAAAGCCGTTATTTGCTATTAATTTTAGCACATATTCAATATCCAATTAATTTACTTCCTTTCCAAACCCGTTTTTGCCCAGGCCTAATATCAAGATGTAAGAAATCCTTCTTTTCGTAAAATCCAATACCATTAAAACCTATTTCCTGAGCAAAAAGAAGAAGATCGAAAAGTAAAAAATCCTTTACATGAATATCTACCGCCATACCCAGGAGATGATAAGAACCGGAAACTCCCCCGACCTTATGATTTTCTTCCTTACACCGGTAACCGGAATTGATATATACCGGCCTATTTATAACCATCCTTAAATGATTTAACCTGGCAAAAAGGTCCGGAGACAACATAACCCGCCGGCAGCAGGGACACTCAAACTCATATAAAGAAAAATATTCAGTTAATTCTATATCATTAATTATACCCATAATTTATTTATATTTTAAAGTCCTGCCATTTCTTACTACATCAGGCATAGCCTTATATATAATTTCGTTCACCTCCGGGACAGTAGCTTTCATCAGATCCTGGACATAGGAAATCTCGCCCTCTTTTAATTCAACTTTTTGTTTCCTTAATATTTCAATTAACTTTACCCAGGCTATCTTCCATTTTTCCTCACCGTTTCCTATCCCCAGCTCTTCTTCTGCCCAAAGCATAGCTGCCAGAATAGCCTCTTTTATTTTGTCTGTCCTGTCCTGGCCAAACTTATTTACCATAAATTTAGAAGCCAGACCAATCAGAAAAACAAGAGCGAAATCTAATAGATATTTAGTGACAAATACTTCTAACATTTATTACTCCTTTCTGCCTGTGCGTGTTAGCACGCAAACAGGTCTCTCTCCCAGGGAAGGTCCGCGGAGCCTCCCAAGGAAGATTTTATATTAATTTATTTATTACACATCCATAACATCAGTAGACTTATAATCAAGTATCCGGGCATTGACTTTAGCTACTAAGTCATTACCGTTATTATGGAAGATGTTCTTAGCGATTATAGTATCCATAACTCCTTCTACTGCTGCATCCTGTGCCGCAAAGTCCACATAGTCTCCATCATCTATGTTCTTGGGGTTATTCAAGGTCAGATTTATGGTTTTAGCTGCACTATCTCTAAATTGCATATAGAGTCTCTTATAACTGGTTACCTCTCCTAATTCGGTTGCCATTATTTTTTCACCTCCTTTTTTGTTTATGGTTTACAATTACTGACGATTATTCCGTAAATTGAGATTCTTTTCCGAATCTGATCTCATCTACAGTGTACTTCTGCAAGCCCATTAAAGCGGTTGCTGTATCATAGACATCCTGGTCTAAAGCAGCTGATTTAATCTTAGCAAAGGTCTTGCTGTTGATGATAGGTGCTCCACTATCCGGATTAACACCTATTAACAGTCTGAATTGTAAGGCTGAATCACGGGGGATGTTTATTACTGTTGCCATTTTTTTCACCTCCTTTTTTATGGATTTTGAATCAAGTAAAACCAAGAAGTATATGAACATATTATCATATTCCCATATATAAGTCAATATTAGAACATCATTACCCCTTATAATGTTTAAAACTTCCCATTTCTTTGATTACCTTATAAATGCTCTTTATTTCATAAAACTAAAAAGGGATCCTTCCCGATACAAGAAGGACCCCTTGATTTACCCATATATAAAGTTTACACTAACACTGTTACTTCTTCTTTTTCGTAATAATCACACTGGTATCCAATGGTTTCCAACTTTCCCTTGATATATTGAGCACTATTAAGGTCGAACATACTCCATTAGACTATTAATTAAGAATATATTAAGCTAAATTAAAGTTTATTAAATTAAATCAGGTACCGAATAAAGAAGGCTGAATAAGTCTATGAACACTCAAAAGAAAAACTTATATTCCGAATAAGACCCAGCCTTCTTGATGATTAAAGCTAAAGAGTGGAGCCGATATCACTTACATCTATACCCAGGAAGGCTGGCTCTACCTGTCGACCATTATGGATCTGTATTCCCGTAAAATTGTGGGGTGGTCCATGAAAAACCGGATAACACAAGATTTAGTCATTGAGGCACTGAATATGGCTATTAAGCGGAGGAAGCCTGGTCGGGGTTTACTTCTGCATTCAGACCGGGGTAGTCAATACGCTAGTTATTGTTACCAGGTATTATTGAGTAAAAAAGGTATCCGGTGTTCGATGAGTCGCAAAGGGAATTGTTGGGATAATGCGGTGATGGAGAGTTTCTACCGAACTTTAAAAGTAGAACTCGTTTATCTCAAAAAGTATGAAACGAGAATCGAAGCTCAAAGAGATATATTTGAATATATAGAAATATTTTATAATAGAGAAAGATTACATTCTTTTCTCGGGTATTATAGTCCTGAGGAATACGAAAAAAAGACCACGTTCGCTTAACTGACTGTACGTTTTATAGGGGGAAGACCATCCTTT